>ERZ1673742.56-NODE-56-length-177433-cov-10.617202_pt1 | contig 177433 bp, 170 predicted proteins | sample MGYA00580208_ERZ1673742 | MGnify/ENA primary metagenome ERZ1673742 (study PRJEB41218, sample SAMN15661774) | gut metagenome | host: Homo sapiens | place: Canada: London | collected 2015-08-20/2019-03-30 | study: EMG produced TPA metagenomics assembly of...
TGGGAGGAGCGGACTTGTCCAGCTCGGAGGTCAGCATGGTGTCATACTGGCCGGAGGCGGCGGTGACGACCTTGACCTCCACGCCGGTCTTCTCGGTGTAGGTCTTGGCCAGATCCTGCCAGGCCTTGTCGGCCTCGGGCTTGAAGTTCAGGTAGTACACGGAACCCTTCGCTTCGTCTCCATTGCCCTTGTTGTTGTCATCTGCCTTCTTGCCGCAGGCTGCCAGAGACAGCGCCATAACAAGAGCCAGAGCCAATGCAAGAAACTTCTTCATTTTCATTTCTCCTTCATTTATTATTTTTCACATCCCTTGGGATGGGAAAAACTCAGTTGATCCGCCGCACAGACGCTCCCCGGCGCAGCACGGTCCGCACCGTCTCGCAGCGAGGCCGTCCCCGGCCGTGGATCATGTCCATCAAAATCTCCACGCTGCGCCGCCCCATCTCCTCCATGGGCTGACAGAGTGTGGTGAGCATGGGATGGAAATACTCCGACATGGTCAGGCCGTCGATGGCGATGACGGAGCAGTCCTCCGGCACCCGGCGTCCCGCCTCCCGCAGCGCCCGCATGGCGCCCAGCGCCATGTTGTCGGCAATGGAAAACACCGCCGTGAAGTCCGCTCCCTGCCGCAGCCTCTCCGCCGTGGCCCGGTAGGCGTCCCCGATGTCAAAGGACCCGGCGCGGATCACCAGCTCCTCCTCCGTCGGCAGGCCGCAGTCCGCCAGCGCCCGGAGATACCCCTGATAGCGCAGCTGGCTGATGGCCCGGTCATCGGTGCGGGCTACCAGCGCCGCAATGCGGCGGTGTCCGCAGCGGTACAGCTCCGTCACGGCCCGATAGGCCTCCTCCTCGTCAGCGATGGACACCGAGGCGTAGGAGCCCTCCGGCAGTGTGCCGTACTGATTGGCGTAGGAGCAGCAGACAAAGGGTACGTTCAGCATGGTCAGCTCCTCCGGCGTGTAGTCGGATCGTCCGCCCAGAAACACGATGCCCCGCAGCCGCTTCTCCCGCTCCATCATAGCCCCCCGCTTGATCTCGTCGTCGCAGGTGCCGATCTGCTGCATCACCATCGTGAAGCCCTCGGCGGTGATGCTGTCCTCGATGGCCCGGATGATGTCGGTATAGAAGGGGTTGGACACGCCCCGCACCACCAATCCAATGGCGTCGGACTTGGTCTTGACCAGATCCCGTGCGGTGTTGTTGGGGATGTAGTTGGAGCTTTCAATGACCTCCAGCACCCGGCGTCGGTTCTCCTCGCTGACGTCAGGTCGGTCATTGAGCACACGGGATACCGTGCTGACGCTGACGCCGCAGAGCCGGGCAATATCTTTGATGGTCATCGGTAATCCCTCCGGAGATAGTACCGAAAACTTGGAAACCTTTCCGGTAACGTTTTCGGTTTGTTGACGCTACCATCTTAGCAACTTATACATAGGCTGTCAATGGGGCCGGACCATTTTTTCAGAATCTCACAGTTTTTTCGCCGGGTCTCTTGTGATTTTGACCAAACACGCCTCGCCCTCTGTCAGCAGTTCTCCCATCCGGGACTCCCCCAGCACCGGGATGCCCTCCCGGCGCAGCAGCTCCGCCGTCACGCCCCAGCCCTCCACCACCGTTCCGGTGAAGGTGCCGTCATAGATCTCCCCGGAGCCGCAGGAGGGGCTGCGCTCCTTCAGAATGGCCGCCTGTGCTCCGGTGAGCCGGGCCAGACGCACCACCTCCTCCGCCCCCCGGCGGAAGGCATCGGTGACATCACCGCCGTCGCTTGCAAACACGCCGCCCTCCCGGCGTTCGGAGGGGAGCCGGGGCGTGGGCAGCCCCCCGAAGATCTCCCCGCACACGGGGATCACCTCATGGCGGCGGCACAGCTCCTGCGCCAGCGGGTGGAGCTTGCTCTGCCCGTCGTAGCGGCAGGCCACTCCCAGCAGACACGCACTGACCAGCAGCTTCATCGCTCCATCTCCCTTCCGTTCAGGGCGGCATAGGCCAGCCGCTCCCCCTCATAGCGCAGCTTCAGGGAGAAGAACGGCGCCTCCCGCCGCAGCAGCTCCAGAAAGATGCGGTCCCCCTCCCACTGGGGCAGGGCTGCCAGCCGATCCCGGTGGATCCACTCCAGCACGCCCTCGTCGCAGTCCTCCCGGATGCGGCCCGTCCAGCCGGTGGCGGTGAACAGGTGCATATATTCCGTCTCCCACCGGTCGGAGACAAAGGTGACGATCCCCCGATACCGATAGTCGGTAAGAGTCAGCCCCGTCTCCTCCAGCGTCTCCCGCAGGACGCACTCCTCCGGACTCTCTCCGTCCTCGAATTTGCCGCCCACGCCGATCCATTTGTCGTGGTTGCAGTCGTTCTCCTTCTTCACCCGGTGGAGCATCAGATACTCCCCGGCCGGATTTTCGATGTAGCACAGGGTGGTGTTCTTCATGGTGCAGTCTCCCCTTTCAGCATATGTCCTTTCCTGTATGATAACACAGTTTTTGCCTTTTGGAAACCGATGTGGTATACTGATCCCAAAAACGGAGGTGGAGCATATGGCGGACATTCAACCGGGGCGGTATCGCCACTTCAAGGGCAATGAATATCAGGTGCTGGGCATCGCCCGCCACTCGGAGACGCTGGAGGAGCTGGTGGTGTACCGGGCCCTCTACGGCGACGGCGGCCTGTGGGTGCGCCCTGCGTCCATGTGGACGGAGACCGTGGAGCGGGACGGCTATCACGGCCCCCGATTCATTTGGGTGGCAGAGCGATGACGGACTATCAGGTGGTGCGGAGCCGCCGCCGCACCGTGGCCCTACAGGTGGACCAGTCCGGCAGCGTGATAGTGCGGGCGCCCATGGCTCTCCCGGCGGAAGAGATCCGCACCTTCGTGGAAAAGCACGAGACATGGATCCATCGCCAGCAGCAGCGTCAGGCCCGGTATCGGGCGGAGCACCCGGAACCCACCCCTCAGGAGCAGGAGGCCCTTCGCCAGCAGGCCAAGGCTCACCTGCCCCAGCGGGTAGCCCATTGGGCCGGGGTCATGGGCGTCCGCCCCACCGGGATCAGGATCACCTCCGCCCGGACACGATTTGGCAGCTGCTCCGGGAAAAACAGCCTCTGCTTCTCCCTGTACCTGATGGCCTATCCACCGGAGGCCATCGAGTATGTGGTGGTGCATGAGCTGGCCCATATCCGCCATAAAAACCACAGTCCCGCCTTCTACGCCGAGGTGGCGCGTTACCTGCCGGACTGGCGGCAGCGGCAGACCCTGCTGAAACGATGATCTTCCCATAGAAAAGCCGTCCCCGGCCACTGGCCGGGGACGGCTTTTTCTATTCTTCTCTTACCGCAGGATGGGTGCCGTAGCGGCCATGAGCCACGCCAGCTCCTCTCCATCCAGATGGGGTGCGATGGCAGCCCGCACCTTCTCATGATAGGCGTTCAGCAGCGCCAGCTCCTCCTCCGACAGCAGGCTCAGCTCCAGCGCCGTCCGGTCAAAGGGAACCATGGTCAGCGGCTCGAAGTGCAGGAAGCGGCCATACTCGTTCTCGCCGTCCCGCTGCACCAGCTCCAGATTCTCATGGCGGATGCCGAACTGTCCGGCGGCATAGTAGCCGGGTTCATTGGATACCACCATGCCCTCTGCCAGCGCCGTGACCTTCTGGTTCTCCGGCAGCCGCCAGTGGAGCCGCTGCGGCCCCTCATGGACGCTGAGCACATACCCCACGCCGTGACCGGTGCCGTGGTTGTAGTCCATCCCCTGCTCCCACAGAGGCAGCCGGGCCAGAATATCCAGATTCTGCCCGCACAGGCCCTCCGGGAACCGGGCCGCTCCCAGCCGCAGATGGCCCTTCAGCACCACCGTATAGGCCCGGCGTTCCTCCTCCGTCAGCGGCCCCAGCGGGATGGTACGGGTGATGTCCGTGGTCCCCTGCAAATAGTGTCCGCCGGTGTCCGCCAGGCAGAAGCTGCGGGGCTCCAGCGGCACATCCGTCTCCGCCGTAGGCTCATAGTGGACGATGGCTCCGTGGGGGCCGAAGGCCATGATGGAGTCAAAGCTTGGCCCCAGATAGTCCGGCTGCTGAGCCCGGAAGCTCTCCAGCTTGGCGGCAGCGCTGCACTCGGTGATGGGTTCCTTGCCCACATGGCTCTGCAGCCAGCAGATGAACCGGCACACCGCCACACCGTCCTTGATGTGGGCGGCCCGGAAGTTCTCCTGCTCCGCCGGGGTCTTCATGGCCTTCATCAGCTGCACCGGGCTGGGTCTGTCCAGCACCTTGGCCCCGGACAGGCTCTGCAATACGCAGTAGTTGGCGGTAGCGCTGTCCGTCTGCACCGCCGTCCCTGCCGGGATGGCCCGCAGCCGGTCATAAATGCTCTCATAGGGAGCCAGCGCCACGCCGCAGGCCACCAGCTTCTCCTTCAGTTCCCCGGACAGGATCTGCTCCTGCACACACAGGGTGGCCTCCTCCTGCCGCAGCAGCAGGAAGGACAGGAACACCGGCGTGCAGCGCACGTCGTCGCCCCGGAGGTTCAGCGTCCACGCCACCTCGTCCAGCGCCGTCAGCACCAGTACCTCTGCCCCGGTCTCCTGCATCTTCTCCCGCAGCAGACGCAGCTTCTCCTCACGGGTCAGCCCGGCGCACTCCGCCGGCAGCTCCCACACCGGCTGCGCCGACAGCGCCGGCCGGTCCGGCCACACGGCCCCGGCCAGATCCTGCTCATAGGCGAAGCGGACGTTCTTCCCCTCCAGCGCAGCGGCCATCGTCCGGGCAAAAAGACTGCTGACGGTGCGTCCGTCAAAGCCCACGGTGCCTCCCTGCGGCACCCTCTGTGCCAGAAAAGCCCCGATGGTGGGAACGCCGGGCTGCCCCGCCCGCATCAGGTCGATGGTGCTCCCGGCCAGCTGATCCGCCGCCTGCAAAAAGTACCGCCCGTCCGTCCACAGGGCGGCGCTGTCCGGCAGCACCACCAGCGTACCGGCAGAGCCGGTAAAGCCCGACAGATACTCCCGGGCCTTAAAATAGTCACCCACGTACTCCGAGCCGTGGAAATCATCCGTTACCACCACATAGGCGTCCATGCCCTGCTCCTGCATCCGCTGCCGCAGCAGTCGGAGCTTTTCAGCGCTGTTCATTGCGATTACCGCCTTTCATTTATCAGTTGGCCCTATTGTATCACACCGCCAGAAAAAAGCAACGCCCAAGTGTTCCGTTGCAAAATCTGCGGATGTATGGTATGATTCTGGCAAGATCTCGTAAATACCCACCAAATCATTTATATCTCCGTCGAAATTAGAGAAATTTCCACAAATCCGTGTATCCCGCAACTGAATTGTAACCTTTTGTAACATTTTAAGGGGGAACATCGTGAACGCCATTGGTATCATATGTGAATACAATCCCTTCCATCTGGGCCATGCCCGGATGCTGGAGGGTCTGCGGCGGCAGTACGACGCCCCCCTTGTATGCGCCATGAGCGGCAACTTTGTCCAGCGGGGCGACGCCGCCGTGGCGCACAAGCACGCCCGTGCAGAGATGGCCGTCCGCTGCGGCGCCGATCTGGTGCTGGAGCTGCCCACCCCGTGGGCCATGGCCTCGGCGGAGCGGTTTGCCGACGGCGGTGTGGCGCTGCTGGCCTCCACCGGCGTGGTGTCCCATCTGGCCTTCGGCAGCGAGTGCGGTGACCTGACTGCCTTACAGGCGGCGGAGGCGGCCCTCTCCCGCCCGGAGCTGATGCCCCGCATCCGGCAGCTGCTGGCCCAAGGCATGGCCTATGCCCCGGCCCGGCAGCAGGCGGCGGAGGAGCTGGGCGCTCCCCCCCGGATGCTCTCCCGTCCTAACGACATTCTGGCCATCGAGTACCTGAAGGCTCTGCGGCGGCAGAAGGCTCCCATGGAGCCGCTGGCCGTTCAGCGTCAGGGTGCCGGCCACGACGGCGCACCCTCCGGTGACACGGCCTCCGCCTCCTATCTGCGGACGCTGCTGCGCTCCGGCCGTACCGACGAAGCCCTCTCCTATCTTCCCGCCCCCGCGGCGCAGGTGCTGCGGCGGGAACTGGCGCTGGGACAGGCCCCGGCGGACCTCTCCTATTGCCACCGGGCCATTTTAGCCCGGCTTCGGCAGCTGCGGGAGGAGGACTTCCTCCCCTACGACGGCGGCAAGGAGGGCCTGTACCACCGGTTCTATCAGGCGGTACGCACCTCCTGTTCCCCGGAGGAGCTGCTGGAGACCGCCAAAACCAAGCGCTACCCCACCTCCCGGCTGCGGCGGATGCTGCTGTCGGCGTGGCTGGATGTCACGCCCCCGACGGGCGGTATCCCCTATCTCCGTGTGCTGGCTGCCAACGAGCGGGGCCGGGATCTGCTGCGGCAGATGCAGCGGCGGGGTGTACCGGTACTGACCCGTCCCGGTGACGCGTCCCGTCTGGGGCCTGCGGCAGAAGCTCTCTTCCGCCGGGAGGCTCTCTGGACGGATCTCTATGTCCTGACCTATCCCCAGTCCTCCCGCAGCGTCTGCGGCAGCGACTGGCGCACGAACCCCATCCTTCTGTGAGGTGAACCCCCATGAAAAAGCTACTGGCTCTGGCCATGCTGCTGGTCTTATGTACCGTTCTGACGGGCCTGCTGACCGGCTGCAAGGTCTCCGCCGCCAACACCATGATGGTAGACGACACCCCGAAAGTGACTGTGACCTCCCCGGACGTCCCCGTCATCTCCACGGAGTGGACCGAGCGGCAATATACCGTCAGTGAGCAGGACGAGACAGTGCTGCTCACCGCCCGATATCAGATCCCCGTGCTGACCCTCACCGGCAGCCCTGACAACAGCGACACCGCCGCCAAGAACCGGCAGGCCGCCGTGCAGCGCATCAACGACTGGTTCACCGACTGGCGGGATCAGCAGGTGGATATGCTGGACGAGATGGAGCAGATGGCCCGTGAGGAGTACGAGACCACCGGCGGAGAGCGCTGGAAAACCGAGGACTTCGCCTATCGGGATGAGGTAGGTGTCTCCTGGTGGCAGAATGAGCGCCTGCTGTGCGTCACCCTGTCCTATGTCTCCTATACCGGCGGCGCCCACCCCAGCACCTGGCGGCAGGCCGTCTCCTTCGACCTCTCCACCGGCAAGACCGTGTCCGTCACGGATCTGGCCACCGACATCAACCAACTGGAGGAGGCCGTGTACCAGCTGATCCTCCGTCAGATTCAGGACAGCGGCGACACCTCCTATTTCAGCGACTACGACAAAACGGTGCTGGACTGGATCGAGCGCAGCGTGTTCTATAACGCCAAGGGTGTGACCATCGTCTTCAACACCTACGACATCGCCCCCTATTCCGCCGGTGAGCAGACCTTCTTCATCCCCTATGATCTGGTGAAGCCCTACCTCAACGACTACGGCCTCCACCTGCTGGAGCTGGATACATAAAGCGCACAAAAAGTCAAAAACAGAGCGCCGATCCGTATGGACCGGCGCTCTGTTTCTTCTGTTTTCCTCACTCCGTAAAGTGAACGTGGGAGAAGATATGATCCTGACAGAAGCAGTGATAGCCCACGCACTTGCTGCAATACCGGAACTGCAGATCCGGATAGTCCGTATCCGTGCGGCCGCACACGGCACACTTGTGGTGATACCCCTGCTGCTTCTGCTGCTGATGGACGGCCTTCTTGAAGTTCACCGCCTGTCGGGAGTGCTGATACTGCTGCCGCTGCGCCCAGCCCTGCAGGGTGGGCCATGCGAAGATCAGGAAGTTCAGCAGCGCCATGACCGGCAAAATCACGCCGCCCCAGTTCTGCACCAAAATGGCCCGAATGATGCCCGCCGCAAACAGTCCCACATCGATGTAGGCCAGCCACTTCATCTTTACCGGGATGATAAACATCAGCAGCACCTGCGTATTGGGGAACAGCAGCGCAAAGGCCAGGAACATGGACAGGTTCACGTAGCTCGTCCCCGCCACCGCAAAGTTGCCGCCCGTAATGGCGCTGGCCAGCAGAGCGCCGATGACCGTCAGCAGCACGCCGCTCCAATAGTAGAGGTTAAACCGTGCCGTTCCCCACTCCCGTTCCAGCGTGGAGCCGATCCAGTAGTAGAAATACAGCTCCACCACCAGCCAGAACACACTGGTGGTACTGGGTACGAAAATGTAGGTGACGATGCGCCACACCTCACCCCGCAGCACCATCTGCGGATCAAAATACAGGAAGTTCAGGGCACTGGCGTTGGTGCCTCTGGTCAGCATGATCAGGAAAAACACCACCACATTGCCGATAACGATATAGCGCATCAGATCCGGCACGCCGAAGCGGGGATGCCGGGCGCAGAACCGGTCTGCGGCGTCATAGAGCTTTCTCAAGGGAAATTTCCTCCAAACACTTATTTTCATTCATTGTACCCCATTGTACGGAAAAAGTCATGACATTTTTTTGAATATTCCGGAGAAAATGCCGCAAAATCTCCCCAAAAGGCGTTGACAAAGCCTCGCCCGGCTGGTATACTTTATAAGCCGCTTTGAATGGGTAGAAGTTTCGGCTCCCGCAGCCGACGCCCCCGACAGCGAGTCCGTTATAAAGGAAAGGCAGGTGCAACAAGTAATGCAGGCAATTATCGTGACCGGTGGTAAGCAGTACAACGTTTCCGAGGGTGATACGCTTTTCATCGAGAAGCTGGACGTCAACGCCGGCGACGCCGTGGTCTTTGATCAGGTGCTGGCCATCGTGGACGGCGAGAACTCCAAGTTCGGTACTCCCGTGGTGGAGGGTGCCAAGGTGGATGCCACCGTGGTGAAGAACGGCAAGGGCAAGAAGATCCGTATCTTCAAGTACACCCCCAAGAAGGGTTACCGCAAACGGCAGGGTCATCGTCAGCCCTACACCAAGGTGGAGATCGGCAAGATCTCTTTCTAAGGCATGACGACCGTTACATTCCTCACGGAGGATGCACGCATCATCGGGTTTGACGTGCAGGGCCACAGCGGCTGGGGAGAATCCGGCGAAGACATCGTCTGCGCCGCTATTACCAGCGCCGTCCGTCTGGTGGAGGCCACCGTAAACGACGTGATGGGTCTGTGTGCTGCAGTAAAGGTGCGGGAAGCGGATACCTCGATCTCCCTTCGGCTCCCCGGCGGACTGGCCAACACGGCCGAGTCCACCTGTCAGAATCTCCTGACGGGGCTGATGGTCTATCTGGCGCAGCTTCACGACGAATATCCCGATAACATTGAAGTTATGGAAGGCTGACCGCCCTCCTCTTCTCTACCCTTACAGAAAGGATGGTACTGAAATATGCTGAACATTGGTCTGCAATTCTTCGCCCACAAAAAAGGTATGGGCTCCACCAAGAACGGCCGTGATTCCGAGTCCAAGCGCCTGGGTCCCAAGCGTGCGGATGGTCAGCACGTTCTGGCCGGCAACATTCTGGTTCGCCAGCGTGGCACGCACATCCACGCCGGTGCCAACGTGGGCCGTGGCTCCGACGACACCCTGTTCGCCAAGGCCAACGGTGTGGTTCGCTTCGAGCGTCTGGGCAAGGATCGTAAGCAGGTTTCTGTTTACCCCGCCGAGTAAAATTTACGTTCAAAAAACCGTGGAAGCTGTGCTTCCACGGTTTTTTCCTTTCTCACGGCCGCCGCTTTTTCTCCAGCGCCTGCAGCGACAACTCCCCTGCCAGCTTCAGCAGTGCATCCGCCATGACCCGCTCCGCCGGCAGGCCCCCGGCCTGCGCCCCTACCTTCCGGTAGAATTCGTATAGGCTCTCCTCCACCAGTATCTCCACCCGCTTCATCTATTCCACCCCCCAATTTAGATAGGTCCATTCTACACCTTTTTGTCGTCGGGGTCAAGTGACCTCATTCCGTTCTTTGCTTCCTGTTATGATAACAGGGAAAGAAGGTGAGGTCATGGTCAGCGCCGCTCTGGTGGGGCAGGTGATTCAAAGCTATCGGCTCCGAAAGGGAATGTCACAGGAGGTCCTCAGCGGTCTGGCCGGTCTGGACCGCACCCATTACAGCAAAATCGAGCGTGGACTGCGGAGTCCCACCCTCGATACCCTTTTCAAAATCGCACAGGCGCTGGATATTCCGCCCAGCGATATCGTCCGGCAAATTGAGCAGCAAATATCAGAGTACCCCGAACCATAATTTTATGGGAGGTAAACCCGTGGAACAGAAAATCAAGCAGGACAGCATCCGCATCGGAGAGAATATACGCCGCATCCGTCTGGCTCAACACATCAAGCAGACCCAGCTGGTGCAGCTGCTGCAGCTGGAGGGCATCAACATGACCCGTGAGACACTGGTGAAGATCGAACGTGGTGTCCGACATATTGAAGCCACCCAGCTCCGGGGCATCCGAGACGCCCTGCACACCACCTATGACGAATTATTCCGGGAATCATAACCAGCTGAAAAAATAGCGGCAGGAACTTCGTTCCTGCCGCTATTTTTTTATTTAGCTTATCTCTTGCCTCCGCCGAAGCCTTTCCCGCTGAAGCCGCCGCCACGGCTGCCTCCGCCGGAACGGGAGCTCCCGCCGAAGCCCTTGCCGCTGAAGCCGCCGCTGCGGCTCCCGCCGCCGAAGCTCCGGGAGGGCCGGGAACCGGAAGGCCGGGAGGGTCGAGGGGTACTGGGCCGGGATCCACCGGGCCGAGGACCGCCTCCCATGGGCGGTCTGGGGCCGCCCCCCATAGGAGGCCGAGGGCCGCCGCCCATGGGCGGACGGGGGCCACGGGGCGGTGCAGGCCGCCGGGGCGGACGGGGATGCCGTCCCCAGAACACGGGATAGTACACAGGCCCGCCTACCACCACCGGGCGGCGGCGATACCGGCGATACCGCAGGCCATCCAGCAGGATCCACACCACAAAGATGCCCACCACCAGCAGCACCACGGCTGTCACAGAGCCGGAATCATTGCCCTGCCACGCACCGTTATCCTCATAATCGGAATAGCTGCCGCCGCTCTGCTGACGGCCCAGCGTCTGGGCATAGAACACATCCGCCTGCCGGAAGAAGGCCAGCGCCGCTGCGTCGTAGTCCCCCTGATAGTAGGGAGTCTCCACAGCGCCCTGCAGGCCCGCCTGATAGGTGTCCGTCATGGCGTCCAGCACGTTATCGCCCAGCGCCACATAGTAGTCGCTGTCCTTTACCAACAGCAGCAGCATATCATTGCCGCCCAGCCCCCACTGGGAGCCAAGCTCCGCCGCCGCCTTCTCATAGGTCCAGCCGTTCAGCGTGTCCAGCGTCGCCACGGCGATGATGGCCCGATAGTCGCTGTCCCAGCTCTGGTCATACTGCCGCAGGGAGGCTTCCGTCTCGTCCGTCAACAGGTCGGCGTCGTCCCGCAGCCAGTTGCCGTAGGATACCTGCGGCAGGTCGGCGGGCTTTTTGCTGATGCCGTAGACGCAGGAGCCCAGAATGGCCAGCACCAGCACCACCAGCGCAAAGCCACGTTTTTGATAAAATTTCATGGTAGTCTCCCTTCACGGAGAAGTCGTATCTCTCAGCTTAACCACGCAGCTCCAGCAGCTTCTGCTTCAGCTCGCCCTCGATGCGGCCCAGCTGGGCCTCGGCCTCCTTGCGCTTGGCGGCGCCCTCCTGTTGGATGCGGGCCACCTCGTCCAGAGACTCGATGAGCTGCTGGTTGGTGTGCTGCAGCGTCTCGATGTCCACGATGGAGCGCTCGGCCTCCTTGGCGGTGGCGATGGTCCCCATCTTCAGAGTGTCGGCGTTCTTCTTCAGCAGCTCGTTGGTCATCTCCGTCACGGCGCTCTGAGCCGCCGTGGCCTGACGGCTGTGCTCCAGCCCCAGCGCCAGCACCATCTGGCTCTTCCACAGGGGAATGGTGTTCACCAGCGAGGACTGGATCTTCTCGATCATCAACGTGTCGTTGTTCTGCAGCAGCCGGGTCTGGGGGCCCATCTGCACCGACACCATCCGGGTCAGCTCCAAATCGTGGATCTTCTTTTCAAACCGGTTGCACAGGTTCACCAGATCGTTATAGGCCTGTGCGTCCTCCGCCGTACCGGACTGCTCCGCCTTCTTGCGAAGCTCCTCCAGTTCACCGCTGCGTACCTCCTCCAGCCGCTTTTTACCGGCCAGAATGTACATCGTCAGTTCCTTGTAGTACTTCAGGTTCAGCTCATACATCTGGTCGAACATGGCCACGTCCTTGAGCAGCGTGATCTGGTGCTGCTCCAGAGACTGGGCGATCTTCTCCACGTTGGCCTCTACCTTGCCGTACTGGGCCTTCATGCTCTCCAGTCGGTTCCCGGCCTTCTTGAACAGGCCCATGAGGCCCTTCTTTTCTTCGCCGTCGCCGAAGCCCTTCAGTTCCACCACCAGACGGCTCAGGTCCTGCCCGATCTCGCCCAGATCCTTGCTGCGAACGTTATTCAGGGCGCTCTCGGAGAAACCCGCCACGCTCTTCTGTGCGGCGGCGCCGTACTGCAGGATCATGTTGGTATCCCGCACGTCGATTTTGTGGGAAAACTCCTCCACCGCCTTCTTTTCCTCATCGGTCAGGAGCTTTTCATCCATCTCCACCGGCTCGATCTTCTTCTCCTCCGGCTCCGGCACTTCGGGAGCCGTAGGCTCCAGCGTCAGCTGGGGAACGGCCTCGGCCGCCGCCGTAGGCTCCAGGGTCAGTTCAGGCATCATGTTGTCTGTCATGGTCATAGTTCCTTTCTATCTCATATTGTTTGTTTACTCACATTTCCCGAAAGACGCTGCCCCATGGGCCGCCTCCTCTCAGAGTCCTTTTACAGCTCCAGTTGGATGCCGTTGTCGTCCTCCCTCTCCTCCGCCGCTGGAGTCTCCTTCTGGGTCTGGTGGATGGGGTCGTCGCTGAGTCCCTCACGGGCCATCATGTTCTCCAGCACCGTGATATCCGTGGAGATATCCAGCGCCTGATCCCCAAAGAGACTGTCCAGCTGCCGTTCAAAGGCAGTGACAATGGTGCTCATCATGCTCTCCACCCGCTCCATGGTGCCGCTGATGTTCTGACCCTCCACGCCCTGACTGCTCATGCGGTCATAGGCGTTGAGGAGCTTCAGCGTGGTGGGCAGGTAGTAGTTCATGAATTTACGGATCTGCGGCAGCTTCTTGGGATCTGCCTTAACACAGTCGAAGATTTTGTTGGAGACCTCCTCCAGCCGGTCGATCTGCCGGCTGATGGTCTCGTCCTTGATGCTGTCGTTGAGGCGCTTCATCTCCCGGATGGCCAGCTCACCGTCGGAGACCATCTTATCCAACTCCGGGTTACCGGTGGGCTGGGGCTTCTCCTCCACCTCCTCCACAACGTCCTTGCAGAAGATGCGGGCGATGAGAAATACCACCACCGACGCCGCAGCCGCCATGATAAAGTGGCCCGGCTTGTACAGGGGCAGCAGCAGGGCATACAGCACCCATACCACCGCCGCTGCGTATATGGGCGCAGCCGATTTATGCACGATCTTTTTCATTGCACGCCTCCGTTTCTGACCTGTCATATACAGTTGGTTCGATTATACCCCATGCGCTCCCCCCGGTCAAGAAAAAATCCCAATATCGGGACATCCAATCGGGTCATCGCCCCTCCGGTCGCCAAAACCCGGACGATGCTCTCCCACCGGCAAGCGGATGCGGCAAATCGGCAAGGGCAGGCATGCCCTCCGGCGTGCCTGCCCTTGCCCGCTTATCACATTTTGCAAGCCGTCTCCCCCACCCGCAGACCTACCGCAGTGGGATGCCCCGGCTTCCGTCAGTGGGATCCACGAACAGCGGCAGCTGGGGCGGTGCGTAGGTCCACCAGATGGCCAGCCCCCACACCGCCAGCAGCGTCACGCCGCCTAAGATCTGCCACACCGGCCCGTCCAGCACCCGCCGGGCCTGAACGCTCCAGCTGACCCAAAAGGCCAGCAGCACCGCCAGCTGGAAAATCAGTACATCCACCCACATGATCCCCTGACCCAAAATTCCCTGATAGGTGTAAAACAGCGCCGGGATGGCCGCAAGGCCCGTCAGCAGCCCCAATCCACGGGCGGGCAGCAGGGCGCCGTGGCCCCGTAGGGCGATGCATTCCACCAGTGACCACAGCACCCACGGAGTGATGAAAAGCTTCATGTGCTCCCAGGTGGATTCGTTGACGGCGGCCAGCGGCGCCGCTATGGGGCTCTGCCCCGTCCAGTCGTAAACAAAGTGCAGCAGGTTCCCCGCCGCCAGCACCACCAGCAGGCCCACCGTCTCCCAAGTGCGCCACCGTTTTTCTGCCATGTAAAAGCCCTCCGTTTCCATGTACCTGATACCTCAGTGTACACGAAAACGGAGGGGCTTATACCTACTCTGGTTTTTGGACATTTTCCGGACAAAAACCGGACAGAATTTTCCCTTACCGACGGGGGAAGATCACAACACCCGACGTCCCTTTGGACGTCAGATCCAGCGTCTCTCCCGTCAGTCGGTGTACCGGCTGCTCCGGGAGGCGGGAGAGAAAGTCCTCCAGCGTGGTCAGCTCCGGGAAGCCCTGCTCCCCTCTCCGGAAATGCATGGGCAGCACCAGTCGGGGGTGCAGCCGACGCACCAGCTCCGCCGCCGCAGCGGCATCGATGGTATAGGTGCCGCCCACCGGCAGCATCAGCGCATCGCAGCCCGAAATTTTCTCCTCCTGCGCCGCTGTCAGGGCGCAGCCCAAGTCCCCCAGATGCACCACGGTCATGCCCTCCGCCCGGAAGATATGAACGGTGTTATCGCCCCGGAGAGCGCCCTGACAGTCGTCATGGAAGGTGGAGAACGTCTCCACCGTAAAGGGATTTTCCCCGCCGGGCAGCAGTGTCACCGCCTCCAGACAGTCGTGGTCAAAGTGGTGGTGGCTGATATAAACGGCGTTGGCCTCCACCCGCAGCGGCGGATAGCCCGCCACAACCCGATAGGGATCGATGACCAGTCCGTAGCCCGCCGACTCCAGCCGAAAGCAGCTGTGGCCCAACCATGTAATGTACATAAGCGCCTCCTGTCACGAATTTTTAGAATATCGGAACAAATCCGGCCAAAATGTCATAGCAGCAGAATATGTTCCCATGATAGCCGAATAGAATGATATGTGTATCAGACCGCATCAGTCCGCATCAGCCCTGCCAGAGCATCTCCCGGCAGATCTCCTTCAGGCTGTGGGCGCCGCACATGGCCATGGTATCCGACAGCTCATCCGCCAGCTTGCGGACGTAGGCTGCCACGCCCTCCTCGCCGCCGCCATAGACCATGGTGACGAAGGGACGGCCGATGAGAACGCCGTCCGCTCCCAGCGCCAGCGCCTTGAACACATCCAGTCCCGTGCGGATGCCGCCGTCCACCAGCACCATGACCCGGTCGCCCACGGCGTCGGCAATGGCGGGCAGCACCTCCGCCGTGGCGGGACACTGATCCAGCACCCGGCCACCGTGGTTGGACACCACGATGGCGGAGGCCCCGGCCTCCACCGCCTTCTCCGCCCCACGGACGGTCATGATGCCCTTGAGGATAAAGGGCTTTCGGGCGTGCTCCGCCACCTCACGCAGCTCCGCCACGGTCTTGCTGCCGGCAGGCGGCATCCGGTTGCGGAGGAAGGGCAGACCGGCGGCATCGATGTCCATGGCAATGGCCATGGGATCGGCGGTCAGGGCCAAGTCCAGCTTCTGCATCAGCGTCTCCCGGTCCCAGGGCTTCACCGTAGGCACACCGCAGCCCTGCTGGGCCCGGATGGCCTGCGTGGCGCCCTCCATCACCGCCGGGTCCACGCCGTCGCCGGTGAAGGCCACGATGCCCGCCTTGGCGCAGGCCGCCAGCAGCAGCCGGTTATAGGTCAGATCGTCGTACTTATCTCCGTAGTGCAGCTGCATGGCTCCCACAGGAGCCGCCATCACCGGCAGGGCCAGCCGATGGCCGAAGAAGTCGAAGGACGTGTCGGCGGGACGGTTTTCCCCGATGGTATCCAGATTCACCCGCAGCTCCTGCCACTTCTGATAGTTCCGGGCAAAGCCGGTGCCGGAGCCTTTGGCGCCTGGGCCGGGGATGGTATTTTTACACGCCTGACCGTTGCACACGGGACACGCCTTGCAGTAGGGTCCCATACAGGTGCGGGCGTTTTGCAAAACTTCCTGATATTCCATATGTTTGAAACCTCCCAGAGATTGATGGGGCTATTTTACTCCCGTTTTGGGCGCTTTTCAAGACATTTAAAGCCATTTTCCGCGATTGTGAAAAATGACGAAAGAATTTCTGTATCCAATTTTTGATTCATCATTTTTCCCGCAAAAAGTGAATGGGAGCCTTTTTGTGTATTTTTTGTGAATTTGCTTTTATTTGAAGGAAAAATGTTTTTGAAAAAAATTTTTAAAAACATTTTTCCCAGCTTCCCACAAGAAAATCCTGTCACAAATTCCGCAAGCGTTCCGCCGCTGCCGCCGATTTTTGCCCCGTTTTTCCATTTTAAGCGGTTTTCTTTGCAAGAAAAATATTATATAAAAATGACGAACGACTCCAAACTAATTTTTAGGCGCTTCGAAAAAAAGTTTGAAAATTTGACGGAGCGGACGGCGTTTTTTATAATGTGCAGTGGGACAAAAAGAATCTCCCGTCCCTCTGCCGGCTCCGGGAGAAAACAAGGAAAAGAGAGGAAAAGTCTTTATGGAAAAGTACCTGGTCCTAGCCACATTTGTTGGCTCCATCATTGCGCTTCTCTTTGTGGTCATCACCGCAAAGAAGGTGCTGCGCTTCTCGGAGGGCACCCCCCTCATGCAGAAGATCTCCCAGTCCATTCGTCAGGGTGCTAACGCATACCTCAAGCGCCAGTATTCCGTGGTAGGCGTGTTCTTCGCCTGCATGGTGGTGGTGCTGTGCGTCATGGCAGCCTGCGGTCTGCTGACGTGGTTCGTACCCTTCGCCTTCCTGACCGGCGGCTTCTTCTCCGGCCTGTCCGGCTTCATCGGCATGAAGATCGCCACTGCCTCCAACTGCCGCACCGCCAATGCCTGCCAGGAGGGGCTGAACCGTGGTCTGCGGGTGGCCTTCTCCGCCGGCTCCGTCATGGGCTTCACCGTGGTGGGTCTGGGCCTGCTGGACATCTCCGTGTGGTTCTTCCTGCTGCGCTTCGTGTTCAAGCTGGAGGCCTCCGCCATCACCAGCGCCATGCTGACCTTCGGTATGGGCGCCTCCTCCATGGCTCTGTTCGCCCGTGTGGGCGGCGGCATCTTCACCAAGGCCGCCGACGTGGGCGCCGATCTGGTGGGTAAGGTGGAAGCCGGTATCCCGGAGGACGACCCCCGGAACCCTGCCGTCATCGCTGACAACGTAGGCGACAACGTGGGCGACGTGGCCGGTATGGGCGCCGATCTGTACGAGTCCTATGTTGGCTCCATCATCTCTGCCTCTGCGCTGGGCGTGGCCGCCTTCTCCGATCAGGCCTTCAAGGCCATGGCCATCCCCATGGTCATGGCGGCCATCGGCATCATCTGCTCCATCATCGGCACCTTCTTCGTCCGCACCGACGAGCAGGCCGACCAGCGCACGCTGCTGAAGGCCCTGTCCCGTGGCACCAACCTGTCCGCTATCCTCATTGCCATCATCGCCTGCCCGCTGGTGATCCTCCTGCTGGGCAAGGAGCATCTGGGCCTGTACCTCGCCATTCTGGCGGGCCTGATCGCCGGTGTGCTCATCGGTAAGGCCACGGAGTACTACACCTCCGACACCTTCAAGCCCACGCAGGATCTGTCCTCCAAGTCTCAGACCGGTGCCGCCACCATCATCATCGGCGGTTTGGGTCTGGGTATGCTGAGCACCGCCGTTCCCATCATCATCGTGGCTATCTGCATTCTGGTGGCCTACCTCTGCTCCGGCGGCGCCGCCTCCACCGGCATGGGCCTGTACGGCATCGCTCTGGCCGCCGTGGGTATGCTGAGCACGCTGGGCATCACGCTGGCCACCGACGCCTACGGCCCCGTGGCCGACAACGCCGGCGGCATCGCTGAGATGGCCGGTCTGGCTCCCGAGGTTCGCCAGCGCACCGACGCTCTGGACTCTCTGGGCAACACCACCGCCGCCACCGGTAAGGGCTTCGCCATCGGCTCCGCCGCTCTGACCGCTCTGGCCCTGATGGCCTCCTACATCGAGAAGGTCAAGGAGGTGGGCGCTGACGTCACCTTCCAGGACTTCAGCCTCATGAACCCCGTGGTGCTGGTAGGTCTGTTCATCGGTGCCTGCCTGCCCTTCGTGTTCGCCGCCCTCACCATGAACTCCGTGGGCCGTGCCGCCCAGAGTGTGGTGCTGGAGGTGCGCCGTCAGTTCCGGGAGATCACCGGTCTGATGGACAGCAAGGCCGATCCCGACTATGCCCGCTGCGTGGACCTGTGCACCAAGGCATCTCTGCACGAGATGATCCTGCCCACCATCATCGCCGTGGTTTGCCCCATCGTGGTGGGTCTGATCCTAGGCTACATGGGCGTTGTGGGTATGCTGGCCGGCGCTACCGTCACCGGTTTCCTGATGGCCATCTACATGGCCAACGCCGGCGGTGCGTGGGATAACGCCAAGAAGTACATCGAGGCCGGTCACTTCGGCGGCAAGGGCTCCGACTGCCACAAGGCAGGCGTGGTGGGCGACACCGTGGGCGATCCCTTCAAGGATACCTCCGGCCCCGCCATCAACATCCTCATCAAGCTGCTGAGCATGGTCTCCATCGTGTTCGCCGGTCTGGTGGTGAACTTCCACCTGCTGTAAAAAACTCCATAAAAAGAAGGCTGAGCATCCGCTCAGCCTTCTTTTTGATGCTTTTTTGAAAGCTTGCGGGCGTAGGCCAGCGTTTGCCGTAGGGCTGCCTCCCGGTCGAGCCCCGCCAGATGGAGCTTGCGGGCGTAGGCCAGCAGCTGGGAGAAGTCCCGATCCGGGGTCAGTCCGGCGGAGATCAGGTCGCTGCCGGTGACCATGGGGTGGGCCATGGCGGCCCGGTAGATCTCCAGCCGCTGCCGCAGGAAGGGCTCCGGGTCCGGACGGGGCGGGTCGCACCGGGAGCCACGGTGATCCGCCAGCGCCAGCAGGATCAGGTCCCCCGGCTCTATGGCGGCGTCCAGCAGACGGTTGGTGGACTTGACGGAGGCCCCACTCAGTGCCATGGCGTTGGGCTTCATGTGCAGGGCCACCAGATTTTTCACGCACCGGTGGAGAACTTTCTCCCCGATCACCCGGCGCAGGAAGTCCTCCGCCGGCGGCAGACCCGCCTCCTCGTGGCCGTAAGCGTGGATGACGCCGCCGGACTCCGTGGTGGCGACGACCTTGCCGAAGTCGTGGGCCAGTGCCGCCAGCATCAGGGCCATGGGCTGGGCTGCTTGGGGCCGCAGCTCGGCGGCGGTATCCAGCACCGCCATGGTGTGCTCCCACACATCCCCCTCCCCGTGGTAGCGGGGCGGCTGGGGGACGCCCTGTAAGCACTGCACCTCCGTGAACCACGGGCGCAGCTGGTGCATGGTATCCAGTGTGCGGAAGAAGATGGAAGGGCGGGGCGCCTGCAGGAGGGCCTTTTGCAGCTCCCCCTCCACCCGTTCACGGGACAGGGCCGACAGATCCATGGTGCGGCACAGGGCCACCGTCTCCTCCGCCACGGTGAAGCCGAAGCGGGCGGCGAACTGCGCTCCCCGCAGCACCCGCAGGGGATCCTCCGGAAAGGATTGGTCATCCACATGGCGTAGGAGGCCCCGGCGGAGGTCCTCCCGGCCGCCGAAGAAGTCCAGCACCTGACCGGTGAGCACGTCCTCCATCAGGGCGTTGACGGTGAAATCCCGGCGGCGGGCGGCTCTCTCCGGTCCCAGCCACGGGTCCACCTCCACGGTGAAGTCCCGGTGGCCCCGACCCACGGCAGCCTCCCGCCGGGGCATGGCGATGTCCAGTCCGCAGCCCGCCAGTCCGTAGACGCCAAAGCTGGCCCCCACCGTCCGACGACCGCCCATCCGGTCCAGCACGATCTCCAGCTGCTGGGGGGTGACGCCGTGGACCTCGATATCCAGATCCTTGCTCTCCCGGCCCAGCAGCCGGTCCCGGACGCAGCCGCCCACATAGTAGACGCTGCCGCCCAGCGGCTGCACCTCCTGTGCGATGCGGCGGGCCGTCTCACGATCCCGTGTCATGCAGTCTCCCCTCCTTGCGAAAAAAGCCGTGGCCATGGGCCACGGCTTTTGTGTTCACGCCAGAATGTCCCCCAGATCGTCGAAGGTATGGGCATTGGTGACCACCACCACGTGGTCGCCCTCCTGAATAATGCTGGTGCCGCCGGGGATGATGATCTCGCTGCCCCGTGCAATGGCCGCCACCAGCACGCCGTCCTTCAGGGACAGCGCCCGCAGGGGCTTATTCAGCACCGCACGGCTCCGGGCCGTGGCGGTGAACTCCAGCGCTTCCACGGCGCCGCCCAGCATCTTATACAGGCTCTCCACGGCGCTGCCCTCGGAATTGGCCAACGCCCGGACGTAGCGGGTGATCTGGTTGGCCACGATATCCTTGGGACTGACGATGCTGCCCACCCGCATATCCCGGACCAGATCCATGTAGTTGGGGCGGGTCATCTTGGCCAGCACCTTGGGGACCCCCGCCCGCCGAGCCGTCAGGGCCATCAGCAGATTCTCCTCGTCCCGGCCCGTCAGGGAGACGAAGGCATCCGCCTCGAAGATATTCTCGCTGGTCAGCAGCTCCTCCTCCGTGCCGTCGCCCTCAATGATCATGGCCGTAGGCAGCTGGGCCGCCAGCTGAAGGCACTTATCGTGCTTCTGCTCCACGATGCAGACCTTGGTATTGCTCACCGCCAGTTCCCACGTGAGATACATGGCGATGCGGCTGCCCCCCAGCAGGGACACGGTCTTGACCCGCTGCTGGGTGCGGCCCATAGCCCGCAGCATCTTCTGGAGCTCGGACTTGGTACCCACCATGTAGAGCTTGTCGCCCTCTCTCGGCACAAAGTTGCCGTTGGGGATGATGCACTCGTCCCCCCGCTGGGCAGCGCAGATCAGCACCTCCGCCGAGCGGATACGATGGAACTCACTGAGGGCCACCCCGTAAAACCGGTCCCGCTCCGTCACCTGTATGCCGATCATGTCGATACGGCCGCCGGCGAAGGGCTCCACGGAGGAGGCGGAGGGGAAGCTGAGGATGCGGGCGATCTCCCGTGCCGCCGCCAGATCGGGGTTGATGACCATGTCCATCCCGATCTCCCGCTTCAGCAGGGCGGCGTCCCGGCGGTAGTCCGGATTCCGCACCCGTGCGATGGTGTGCTTGGCCCCCATGGTTTTGGCGATGAGGCAACACACCAGATTCGTCTCGTCCAGATTGCTGACAGCGATGACCAGATCCGCCGTCCGGGCGCCGGCCTCCTCCAGCACGCTGATGCTGGCGCCGTTGCCCTCCACGCACATGAGGTCCAGGGTGCTGTCGGCACGGGCCAGCGCCACCGGGGAGGAGTCCACCATGGTGATGTCGTGGCCCTCCACCGCCAGCTGGCGGGCGATAGCGTAGCCCACCTTTCCGTTTCCTACAATGATGATCTTCATGAGCCTGACTGTTCCTTTCCCGGTCGTTCCGGCTGCTCTTTTTTCGGAGGTATTGCTTCTTGCGGCGGCTGCCCCTGCGGCGGCTTAGGTGGCTCCGCCGGTTTGGGTGGATCCGCCTTTTCCGGCTGCTCTGCCGGTTTAGGCGGCTGTGGCTGTCGGGGCGGCTGCGTCGACCCCGAAGGCTTCTGCGCCGCAGCTTCCTGCCGTGTCGGCCGGGAAGCCTTTTCCGCCGCCTTTTTCTCTGCCGCACGACGGCGCTGGGTGCGCCGGTGCAGCACCACCGCATTCAACTCACCGCCTAAAATCAGCACCGTCCCGCTCATATACAGCCACAGCAGCACCACCACAATGGTGGCGATGGAGCCGTAGAGCTGGGTATAGTGTGCCAGATTTTCCACATAATAGGAGAAGGCCAGCGACAGCAGCATCCACGCCGCCAGCGACCCGGCCACGCCCGGTGCCACCTCCCGCAACGGGCATCGGCGGCCCAGCGCCAGCATATACAGCACCGTCACCAGTACGAACATCAGCAGCGCCACCGCCACGAAGCGGAGCTTGCTCCAGAGGTTGATGAAGCCGTCCGGTACGGTGATGATCCCCGACACAAAGTACAGCGCCCGGCGGCCCACGGTGATCATCAGCAGCGTCAGGCCGATGGATACCATGAGCCAGATGGCGAAGAGAAAAATTTTCAACTGATCCAGCAGGATGTTCTTGGGCTGGCCCTTGCCGAAGGCCTTGCGCAGCGAGTGCAGCAGGCAGCCGGTGGCCCGCATGGGGAACCAGATGGAAAACACCAGACTGAACCACATGAGCTGGCGGCTGGCGTTGCCGGAAACGTATTCCAGATAGCCCCGCACCACCTCCGCCACGTCCCCCGGCACGATCTGCCGCAGGCCGGTGACGATGCTGTCCACATCCAGCTCCAGAATACCCAGCAGGGTGCTGACGAAGATCAGCAGCGGGAAAATAGCGAACAGCAGGTAGTAGGTCAGGGCTGCGCTGTCCCGTGCCACGTCATGGAGATAGTACCGGCGGATCATCTGCGCCGCCGTTTGCCCCAGCGCCGTGCGGGGGTGAGTACCTTTACGCATAGTTCGCTCCTCTCTGTTTCAGCTTATTATTGTAGCACAGCTGTGAGCAAAATAAAAGGAGATTTTCCATTACACGGAAATCTCCCACCTGTTTTTTATCATAAATATTCCAAAAATATTACTTTTCTGTAAAATTTTGTTTTTTCCGCTGAAAATTTAGAAACTATTCACTATTTAGTATTGGCATTTGAAAAAAAGCGTGTTATAATACATGCAATCGGAGTTGTCTCCCGTGCATGGAAAAATTTGTAAAGAGGGTCTAAACTATGGATAACTTAACGAGAATCGTCAAAACCGAAATTTCCCGTCAGTACAAGAGCGTGCGGCAGTTTGCTTTTGCGGTCAATATCCCCCTATCTACCATCAACAGTGCGCTGCACAACGGCATCGGAGGTTCCTCCTTCGACACGGTGGTGCAGATCTGCCAGACGCTGGGGATCAAGGCCATCTCCAGCGATGCCTCCTTCTATCTGACGGAGGACACCCAGCAGCTGCTGGATCAGTATGCCCAGTTGGACGACTACGGCCGCCACACCATCGCTTCGGTGATGAAGGTGGAATACGACCGCTGCTCCACGCAGGGCGCCCGAAGCACAAGCGGCAGTGATTATGAGCTCCGCCCCAGTGTCAACGTCTCCTCCGACCTGGGCGGCTCCTCGGTGGAGCCGCTCCAGGTACTCAGCGACCATCACAGTCTGTAACCTACCAAACAGAGCTGTGACAAAATCTGCCGGAGATTTGCGGCTCCGGTTGGTTTTGTGTCGCCAGCCACGGGCTCTCCCCCGCTTGGGGGGAGGGCCCGTGGTTTTTTTATAGGGAGTTATGGTGCGTGATAGGGAGTTTACTGTTCCTTGCGCTTGCCGCTGCGCAGCAGGGCTGCAAGGCTCATGCCGCACAGGGCCGCCAGCCCCATCCACAGGCCGGTGTCGCCGGTGTCGCCGGTGGGAACGGCGGGGGTGGTGGGCTCTGCGGGAGCGGGCAGCTTGGTCACGGACTCGGTCCGCAGCACCTGGCCGCACACGGTGCAGGCGTAGATCTTGACGCCCTCACGCTCCGTGGTGGCAGGCGTGGTGATCTTGCCCTCGCCCTCCGTATGCTGGGCGTTCACGGTGAAGGTGACGGTAACGGTGTTGCCGAAGCGGTCGGTGGCCGTCAGGGTCTGGACGCCCTCGGCAGCGGAAACGGTGAGCTTACCGTCCACCAGCTCCACGGGCTGGCCGTTGAGGGTCACGCTCTCCAGATTGGGGTCGGTAACGGTGATCTCTGCCGTCAGGCAGTAGGTGCTGCCGTCCGTGACGCCCTCCACCGCAGGAGCCGCCTCGTCGATGAGCTTAGAGCCCACCTTGGTGCGGGTATCCGTCAGGCCGCAGCCGTGGTCGCACTGAGCCGTCTCCGTGCCGTCGTCGTCATAGGTGGCGTTGTTGTCGTAGACGTAGTGGGTGAAGCTGTGACCCAGAGCCGCCTGATAGAAATCCTCCGGACCAGTGTAGGTCTTGCTCTCGTCCAGCTTTCCGTCAACGTCAGCGAAATAGCTGCCGCAGTCCGGGCAATACCAATAGGCGGCGCAGCCGTCCTGCGTGCAGGTGGCGGGGTCGCCTGCCGTGCGCTGGGCATTGGCGTGGTGGGTAGCCGGAATGACGGTATCGGTGATGGGCCGGGTAGCCCCTGCGTCAGCGAACAGCTTGTGGCAGTCGCTGCACTGCCAGTACTCCAGACTTCCCGGCTGGGTGCAGGTGGCGGCGGTTCCGTCGTGATGGGTCAGGTCATGATGGTTGGGATCCGTGGTGCCATAGGTGGCGCCGCAGATGCTGCAGGTGGCCTTCTTGGTGCAAGTGGCAGTGCCGTCATGGCTGCCCAGAGAGTCCTTCACCTGACAGCCGGGAACGGCGCAGGACCGCCAGTGCTGGGTGTCATCGTGCTGCCAATCGCCCCACTGGTGGTTGCCGGTGTGGGTGATGGTAAAGGTCCAGCTGGGATCGGTCAACTCACTGACGGCGTTGATGTCCTCGTTGCCGGGAACGGTGACGTAGACCTGATAGGTACCCATATCCGTGGGAGCGGCCACGGCCTTGCCGTTTTGCTTATAGATGACGGTAAAGGTGTTGTCGGGCCAATAGCCCATGCCCATGGTCCGGTCGCCTCCGGTGCTCCAGCGAACGGTGGCCTCCTTGGCGGTGCCGTCATACTCCAGATTTTCCGGAGCGGTGAAGGTGAAGTCGCCCGCTGCGGGAGTGCGTTTCACGATCTCCCACCGGAGCTTCTTTTCGCCGGTGGTGCCGTCGCTCCACTTGAAGCCCGCTGCGGGGCGGACGGTAACGGTATAGGTACCCACGCGGCAGGCTCTATAGCCGCTGCCCACAAGCTCGTAGCCGTAGACTTCGCCGGGCAGCAGACCGTACTGCCAGTTGCCGTTATAGGTGAAGGGGCCGTAGACCGTGGGAACCGGGATGGCCTCCAGATACTGGTTCAGGGTGACAGTAGTGGACGGAGAGGGCTTCCGGGTCTCGGTAGCCGCATAGCGGACCTCATAGGTGCCGGCCAGAGCGGAGGTGAAGGCGCTGCCGCACTGGCTCCATCTGGTGCCGCCCACGGGGCGATACTCCATGCTGTTGTTGGTGCCGTTGATGCGGCCGTAGCCCGTCCGACTCTGGGGATGGGTCACGGTGAGACCCGTGGGGGGCTGGGTCTGGGCCGTTTTCTCCGTGGGGGCGGTGAGTGTCATGGCGGTATCCGCCGTGGCCGTACCTGTGACACGGATGGTATAGCTGTCGACCTTGGCGGCGGTGATGCCGTTGAGAGTCACGCTGTACCCGTCGGGGATGTAGTAATTGTCGGGATCGGTAACGCTGATGGTGATGGGCGTCAGGTCCAGACAATCCTGCGTCAGCCGGCCGCCGTTCTTATAGGTGAGGCCGTTCGGCAGGGTGACGCTGACCTGATAGGTCTTGAGGCGGAGATAGATCAGGCCCTCAGAGTTCAGATAGGTCTCGTAGCCCGCCCGGTCGGCGCTGACGTACTGGATGCTGCCTGTGCAGGCGTCGCTGCTGATCTGGACGGTCTGTCCGCTGGCGAGGGTCCTACCGCTGCTGATGCCGATATCGGCACCGCTGCTGAGTCTTCTGGCGCTGACCTGCTGCGACGAGTTCTCCAGATACAGGTTGTTGTCCTGATTGTCCTTATCGACGTTGTTCTGGATGATGGAGCGGCCGGACAGGGTGATGGTATGGTCGTAACCACGGACAAACACGCCGCCGCCACGGTCATCGACGGTGTTGTCCTGAATGGAGCCGCCACTCATGCTGAAGCTGCTCTTGGAATAGAGGTACACGCCGCCGCCATCGCCGCCACGGCGATCATCGTTCCCGTATTTGTTCTTATAGTTGGCCAGACCGGCGAAGTTGTCGCAGATCTCGCCGCCGCTCATGTCAAAGGCGCCCGCCACAAACACGCCGCCGCCGAAGCCGCCGCCGAAGGTGGCGCTCTCCTTATAGTCGGCCGCACAGGCGTAGTTGCCGGAGATGCGGGCGGTGCCGGAGAGGTCCAGAGTCGCATACAGATCCACATACACACCGCCGCCGCCGTCAAAGCCCAGGTCGTCATTGGTGCTGTTGACACGGTTGCCGCTGATCTCACCGCCGGAGATGTTCAGCGTGCTGCTGCGGCTCTGGATGCCCTTGGCGTATACACCGCCGCCGAGGGTATTGGAGATGTTATCCTTGATGGTGCCGCCGCTCATATTCAGGGTGGAGCCGGAAACCAGGACAACGGCAGCACCGGCGGAAGCATCGGTGTAGGTGGTATCATTGCCGCTGATCTCGCCGCCATACAGATTCATAGTGGCGTTCTCATTATACACGGCATGGGACTTATTGCCGGTGATCTTGCCGCCGCAGAGGTTAAAGGTACCCCTGTTGAACACAGCGGCGGGGTAAGGGGCGCTGTTTTCGGAGCTGTCCAAGCCGGTGATCTCGCCGCCGAACATATTAAATTTGCAGCCGGCGTCGATCTCTACGATGCAGGCACCCTTGGGATCCGCCGTGTCCTTGCGGGTGATCTGACCGGCCTCCTCGGCGCAGTCGGTGATGGTCAGGGTATGATAGTTCGTCACATGAATGTATGGGCGATAATACCCGTTTTCCAGAATGATATTGTGTCCGTTGAGGCAGATCCGCACATCATCCAAGTTGCTGCCCCACCCCTCATCGGTGGTGGTTACATCATTGAGCAGATAGTAGCAGCCGTAGCTCTTGACGGACTTCAGGCTGCTGATGCCGACCCACTTGGTGTTCTTATCGTGGTCGTGGTAGGGGCCATAGTTCTGGTTCTGCAGGCACACGCAGTGAGTGTGCTCCTCATTGGCCAGCAGGTCCAGATTGAAGCTGACGGACCCGTTCTTCGTGACGGCGCAGTTGGCGCGGTCACTGGTAAACACATTGGTATCGGAGGAGCCCCGCACGATGCGATAGGCGGGGATCAGATCGGCGTTGAGGCCGATGCGGGAGTCGGAGGAAACATTGCCTGCAAGGACGGCCTGATCCTCCGCCGAGGCAGCCACGTGCAGATTGCTGGCGGCCTTGTCGTCCCCCTGCGTATTGCCGGTGATATTCACTGTACCGGCTACCTTGCAGGTGGTCATACCACCGAAGTACACACCGCCGCCGGCGATCCCGGCGGTGTTGCCGGTAATCGTGCTGCCGTTGAGGTTGATCTTGGCGGTGTCGTTGGAGCCATACTGCTTGTTGGCCTCGCAATATACGCCGCCGCCGTACTTCGTTGCGGTGTTATTGGCGATGGTGCCGCCATTCATGGTGAAGGCAGCCAGTATATTCGCCACATACACACCGCCGCCGTAATCGGCCTCGTTATCCTCCATGCGGGCGGTGCCGTTCATGACAAATTCCGACGTGCCGGCAAACAGGCCCACAGCGCCGCCGGCGTAATACTGGCTCTTGCAGTTGCGGAGCACAGCGCCGTCATCCAGCGTCAGCGTGCCGTACCGGCTCACATAGATGGCAGGATTTGTGGCAGTCGTCTTGTCGCCGCCGCCGTCCACGGTGATGTCCTTCAGGGTCAGGGCGGCATAGGCGGGATGATCCGAGCCGCCTGCGCCGCTATACCCCTGCTCACCCATCAGATTGAACAGGCTGCCCTTGAAGCCCTCGGCACGCACCAGCTTGCTATTGGCATCGGCGCCGCTGATGACCACACGCTGGTTGTAATACTCATACCAAGCCATGCTGCCGTTGGTGGTGCGGGTGGGTCTGATGTTCAGAGTTTCGCTGATTTCGATGGTACCGCTTACAACGATTTCGATGGTATTGTTGTAAGAGAGCTCACTCATGGCGCTTTTGAGCTGCTCGAGGGTAGTCACCGTCGAGGTCCACGCCCATGACGTCTTGGGGACCAGACTCAGTACCATCACCAACGCTACCAGTACGCTGGCGATTCGCTTTTTCATAGATTTCCTCCCTGGCAGGTCTTTTGTATTTTGCAATTACCACTTGCAACGACCTGCATCTTTCTGTATACTGAGCATATACCGTACACCAATGTACGATGCAAGTACTTTTTAAGAAAATATGGCAAAATCTGGAGAGTTCGTCATGAGTGAGCACAACAGCCGTCTGATGTCCATCGGTGAGGTGGCCAAGTCCCTGCATATTACCCGACGCATGATCCTCAACTATGAGGACAAGGGCATTCTGCTGCCCGACGTAAAAACCGGCTCCGGCGGGAACCGCTACTACACCCCGGAGACCCTGACCCGCATCCGGGCCATCCGGCGCTTGCAGACGCTGGGTATCTCGCTGGATGAGATCAAGCTCTATTTCGAGGATGCCGCCGACCTGCGGGATATCATCGCCCGGCTGGAGACACTACGGGACGAGCTGAACCTGTGCATTGAGAAGCTGCAGCTGCGGGTCCGGGAGAACAGCAACGATACCCCCATCATCCGCACCATCCCCGCCCAGACGGTGTATGTCTACCACTGCGCCTCCCCCACGGTGGAGGACCGCAAGGAGATCTTCCGAGACGTGATCCCCGCCGCCATGCGCCAGTACGGCACGGACTCCGCCAAGCGGATGTACTTCATCGATTACCCTATCGACGAGCCCAACGACATCAACTTCTGTGTGGCGGTGCCGGATGGCAGCAAGGGCCCCTATGTGCAGGACTGGCCGGAGGAGAAGGCTCTGTGCCTCTTCTTCCACGGGGACTATGACGAGATCCCGGAGGTTCGGGAGCATCTGGTGGCCTACGCCAGGCAGCAGGGCCTGCAGCTGAAGGGTACCTGCCGCAACATCTATCTGGAGGGCCCGCCCCACCACAAGGACAAATCGAAGTTCGTCACGCAGGTGGCTCTGCCGCTGGTACAGGATGAGCTATGAGGAAGAAAACCGCCGCATCTCCTGCGGCGGTTTCTTCGTGTCGAAAAAGTCTTTTCGCCACGACGAGACATTTTTCAGAGCTTCAAAAAGCGCTGAAAAATGATGATCATCATCGTGCAGGACACCCTTCCCGGGTTTCCCGCACACACCCTTCCGCCCCGTTGACGAAAGGTTCTCGCTCTTTTGGCTGGCTCAGAAACCGCCGCATCTCCTGCGGCGGTTTCTTTCATATTTGGAGGGGCGGAGCGCATACACTGTCCGTGAAAGGACGGGATGCATTATGCGGGGAAAAGTCTTACTGCTGCGCCGTGGCACGCTGCTGCTGATCCTGACGGCGCTGGTGGCCGCCGGTATTTTCATGGTCGTGGGAGGCCCCGGCTTCGTCAGCGCCTCCGCCGCCAAGCGGCAGCTTCCCATCTACTCGGTGGAGCGGGAGGAGAAGGTCTGCGCCATCAGCTTCGACGCCGCATGGGGCAACGAGGACACTCAGGCCCTCATCGACATTCTGGGCAAATACAACGTCAAGGCCACCTTCTTCGTGGTGGGCGACTGGGTGGATAAGTACCCGGAGTCCGTGAAGGCCCTCCACGATGCCGGGCATGAGGTCATGAACCACTCCCTCCACCACGACCACTACAACGCCCTCACCGCCGATCAGGTGGTGGCGGACGTCACCGCCTGCAACGAGAAGATCGCCGCCATCACCGGCGTGACCCCCTGCCTCATCCGCTGCCCCTACGGCGAGTACGACGACCACGTGATCTCCGCCATCCGCTCCATGGGCATGGAGCCCATCCAGTGGGACGTGGACAGTCTGGACTGGAAGGACTATGACGCCGACACCATCTGCCAGCGGGTCACCTCCAAGCTCTCTCCCGGCAGCATCGTGCTGTTCCACAACGCCGCCCTCCACACGCCGGAGGCGCTGCCGGCCATTCTGGACCACATGGCCCGTGAGGGGTATTCCCTGCTGCCCATCAGCCAGCTGATCTATCGGGAGAACTATACCATCGACCACGCCGGGCGGCAGTTCTGTCAGGCCCAGAGCGAGCAGTGAAATTTTTGCCGGTTTTTCAAGAAATCGGTTGATTTTTGCAAAAAATCTGATATACTCGAGGAAGAGACGTACGGTGTATTTTGTGCGCTCTGCAAAAAAACAAAAGGAGAGAGTATGGTATGATTTTGGAACTGATTATCGGCATCCTGACGCTGGTGGCAGAGTGGATGATCTTCAAGAAGATGGGCCGTCAGGGCTGGGAGGGCATCGTCCCCTTCTACAACACCTACGTGCTGTGTCAGGAGCTGTACGGCAACGGCTGGAAGTTCCTTCTGTTGCTGATCCCCATCTACAACATCTATTTCGTCATCAAGATGAACATCGACTGGGCCAAGGCCTTCAATCAGGGCGTCGGCTTCGGTATCGGCCTTCTGCTGCTGCCCTTCATTTTCCAGCTGATCCTGGCCTTCGGCGGTGAGCAGTATCGGGATGGCAGCTATACCAATACCCAGCCCGACATGGTGGAGAATGTGGTCAACAAGGCCAAGGATGCCGTTTCCGGCAACCAGAACGACCACAAGGAGCAGTAACTGCACCAAACAAAATGGGACAGGAGAACATCCTGTCCCATTTTTTCATGTATTCAAAAGAAATGAGCGGAAAGAGCGCATGAAAAAGCTGATTGCGCTGCTTTTGGCGGCGGTAATGTGCCTGAGCCTTGCGGCTTGCGACAATGGCAAGACGGAAAATACAGATCATTCGCAGGGACAGAACACGGAAAATACATCGAATGAGAACCAGCAGACAGAAACAGCGTCGCAGGGAAACGGAAACACCGAGCAATTAACTGATGAAAGATATCAAGAGGGTACTGACCCCGCTGATATCGACAAAAAATATGTCGGTGTAAGGAAAAGAGGGGAAGCGGATTTTCCGCTTCCCCTCTGAAATTCCCTGTAAAATTACTTGTTGAAGTATCTCTTCAGCAGGCCCTCGAATGCCTTGCCATGGCGGGCTTCGTCACGGGCCATCTCGTGGACGGTATCGTGGATGGCATCCAGGTTGTACTTCTTGGCCAGCTTAGCCAGCTCGAACTTGCCGGCGGTAGCGCCGTTCTCGGCGTCCACACGCATCTGCAGGTTCTTCTGGGTGGAATCGGTGACCACCTCGCCCAGCAGCTCAGCGAACTTGGCGGCGTGCTCAGCCTCCTCCAGACCGGCCTTCTCCCAGTACATACCGATCTCGGGATAGCCCTCACGATGAGCCACACGGGCCATGGCCAGATACATACCCACCTCGGAGCACTCGCCCTCGAAGTTGGCACGCAGACCGGCGATGATCTCCTCACGGACCTCGGCGGGAACATCCTCACCGAACACCTTGCCTACGCCCACCACGTGCTCGGCGGCCCAGGTCTTTTCCTCTGCCTGCAGGGTGAACTTGTCACCGCTGACGTGGCACACCGGACACTCGGCCGGGGGATTCTCACCTTCGTGAACGTAACCGCAAACAGGACATACCCACTTCTTCATAATCATTACCTCCATATTTTTATCATTCGTTGATGGTTTTTTACTCTCCGGGGGCGCTCCCCCCTTGGGATGGTCTAAGTATAGCACGGAATCCAGAGGATTATAAGTTGCAAATGCAACATTTAGAAAAACTTTCCATGAACTTTTTTGCGGCAGCGAAAATACGCCGGAGGAGGGTCCTCCGGCGTATTTTTATAGCAGCTTTACTCGGCATCGGCCAGAGCCTTGGCCTCGGCAATGGCCTTCTCCTGGGCCGCAGCGGGGCAATCCTCGTAGCGGACGAAGTTGAAGGTGAAGGTACCACGGGACTGGGTCATGGACCGCAGGTCGATGGCATAGCTCATCATCTCGGCCATGGGAACCTCGGCCTCCAGCACGGTCTCGCCGTCGCCGGTGGGGTTCATGCCCATGACGCGGCCCCGGCGCTTGTTCAGGTCACCCATGACGTCGCCCACGTAGTTGTCAGGCACCGTGACCTTCAGCTCACCGATGGGCTCCATCAGCACGGGCTTGGCCTCCGGCAGAGCGGCCTTGAAGGCCAGATTGGCGGCCAGCTTGAAAGCGATTTCGGAGGAGTCCACCGGGTGGTAGGAGCCGTCCACCAGCGTCGCCTTCAGGTACACCACGGGATAACCCGCCAGCACGCCGTGCAGGCAGCTCTCACGCAGGCCCTTTTCCACAGCGGGGAAGTAGTTCTTTGGCACGGAGCCGCCGAACACGTTCTCAGCGAAGATCATATCCTCCTGCTCGGTCTGAGGCTCGAAGATGATATGCACGTCACCGAACTGGCCGCTGCCGCCGGTCTGCTTCTTATAGCGACCCTGCTTGCGGACGGTGGAGCGGATCTTCTCACGGTAAGCCACTCTGGGAGCGGACAGCTCGGCATCCACACCAAAGCGGCTCTTGAGCTTGGAGCACAGCACGTCGATCTGGATATCGCCGGCACCGGAGATCACGGTCTGGTGGGTCTCGGCGTTGTTCACCACGTGGAAGGTGGGATCCTCCTCGTTGAGCTTGTTGAGGCCGGTGCCCAGCTTCTCCACCTCCTGCTTGGTCTTGGGGGAGATGGCACGGCTGTAGCAGGGCTGGGCATAGTCCATGCCGCAGAGACACACGATGTGCTTGGGGTCGCACAGGGTGTTGCCGGTCTTGACCTTATCCATCTTGCCGATGGCGCCGATGTCGCCGCAGCAGATCTCCTTGACCTCCTCGCCCTTCTTGCCCTTCATGATGTACAGGCGGCCCAGCTTCTCGGTGTTGCCGGTGGCGGGGTTATACAGGGCCATATCGCTGGTGATCCTGCCACGGAGCACCTTCACCATGGAGTACTTGCCGTACTGATCGGAGATGGTCTTAAAGACGATGGCGGCGGTGGGGCCGTTGGGATCGCAGGCCACCTCGACGTCGTTGCCGTCGTCATCCTGCGCCGTCTCGGCGGGCATATCCGTGGCCACGGGGACCAGATCTACGATGGTCTGCATCAGCATCTCCACGCCCAAGCCGGTGACGGCGGAGCCGCACAACACCGGGCAGATGCTGCCGTCCCGGACGCCCAGCTTCAGGCCGCGGGCCATGTCCTCGGCGGACAGCTCCATGGTGTCGAAGAACTTCTCCATCAGCTCCTCGTCAGAGCCGGCGGCGGCCTCCATCAGCTCGGCCCGCAGGGCCTCTACCTCGTCGGCCATATCGGCGGGAATGGCGCAGGCAGCGGCCTTGCCGCCCTTGACCTCGTAAGCGGTGTTATGCAGCAGGTCCACGATGCCCGTGACCTTCTTGTTGCCGTCAATGACCGGGGCCACAATGGGAACCACGGACTGGCCGAACTTGCCCTTCAGAGCATCCAGACAGGCCTGATAGTCGCTGTTGTCCTCGTCGGTGCGATTGACGAAGATCATGCGGGGCTTCTTGCCCAGCAGCTTCCAGCTGCGCTCCATACCCACGGACAGGCCGTCCTTGGCGGCGCCCACCAGCACGGCGCACTCGGCGGCACGGATGGCGGAAACAGCCTCACCGGAGAAATCAAAGTTGCCGGGAGCGTCCATGACGTTGATACGGACGTCCTTATATTTGACCGGGGCAAAGGCCAGAGAAATAGAGATCTGGCGCTTGATCTCCTCGGCATCGTAGTCGCAGACGGTGTTGCCGTCGGCGGTACGGCCCAGACGATCCGTTCCCTTGGTCATGAAGAGCATCTGCTCGGCCAGCGTCGTCTTGCCGGAGCCACCGTGACCCAGCAGGCAGATGTTGCGAATGTCATTGGCAGTCATATACAGTATTCTCCCTTCGTTTGGTACGAATGCGCCGTCCGGCGCAGCCAGTCAATAAGGAGAGTATATACTATTTTTTTGCACTTGACAAATACAACTTTCAGCGTCTTTTTTGTGAAAAATGCCGGGAGGCTCAACGGCTCTCCCGGCATGGGTATTGGATGGTATCAATAGTGGCGCACCAGTCCTGCCAGCAGCAGCACCGTCAGCAGCCACAGCAGCAAAAAGCACAGGAAATTCAGGGCCGACAGAGCGGCAAAGGCCCCCACGGAGGTGAAATAATACGCCAGCAGCAGGCCCGACAGCCCGCCCAGCCACGACAGCACCGTTCCGTCCCGGACGGCACGCCGCATCCGGCGGCTGCCGATGACCGTTTCGGCAAAGGCCATCAGCCCGTCCCGGTAGATGATAGCATGAGGCCGGCCACGGCCCTCCGTCAGCTCCGACAGGGCCAGACGGGTGGAGATATCCGGGTACAGGGGCCGGGCGTCCAGCCGGAATTTCCGCTTCAGCAGCGCCGGAGTGATGTTGGCGCTGCGGGTGGCCAGCACCGGAGTGATGCGGTTGCGGCGCATGGCCCGCAGGGCCCACTCCACGTTGCGGGAGGGCTGGTATTTGATGGCAAAGATGGCGATGAGCTGACCGTCCACCGCCAGAAAAACGCCGGTCTTGAGCTTCAGGTCACGGGGCAGGGACACATGGTGCTTTTTCATGAAGTAGGCGCTGCCCATGGTGACAGATTCCCCACGGATGGTACCGCCGATGCCGCCGTCCTCGTAAAAACGCAGGTCCTCCAAATGCAGGTGGGTGCCGCCCTCGCTGGCCAGCAGCTGGTCAAACAGCGGCGTCAGCTGGCTTCCGGCGGCCTGTGCCGCCGTGGCGGCGTAGGACACCACCTTGCCGATCTCCTCGCCGTACAGCTTCAGTCCGTTGAGGCTCACCGTTCCCGGCGGGAACAGGTCGTCATCCGTCACCACCATCCGCCGGGCGGCGGTGATGGCGGAGGCCCCGGCATAGCCCGCCACGGCGCTGCCGCTGCGGTTCAGACGCCGGTTCAGCGACGACAGGGGCAGCGTTCCCGCCACCGGCAGAGCCAGCGGCAGTCCGCCGGACAGCAGCGCCGACCAGATCCACAGGGGCCGCACCGGCTGCCCCTCCCCGCCGAAGCACACCACCGCCGCCAGAATGGAGGCAGCGGCCAGCGCCAGCGGTGTCAGGATGATCTGCCAGCGATAGGAGACATCCGGCTGGTGGGAGAGCCGGTAGAAGCCCTCCGCCGTTCCCTGCTGCTTGCAGGCCCCGGCGGGAGTCACGGATACGTTGTAGGGCGGCTCACCCCCCAGATCGGCCAGCCGGAAGCCTGCGAGCCGGGCTTTGGCCGCCAGCAGCTGCCCCCACAGGCACAGCAGCAGGGAGATGACCGGGACGGCCGCCAGCGGCAGCTGCTCCCCGCAGCCCAAGGCGGCGTAGACGCAGTCCCCCAAACACACCAGCGATGCCAGCAGCGCCGCCGCCTCGCAGGTGATGCGGCGCTGGGACAGCTGCTTACGGGCGCTGCGCCAGACCCGGCCCGACAGGGCCAGTGCCAGCAGCAGCAATCCGCCGGGGATAATCCCCCGCAGCATAGGCAATGCCGCCCACAGCCGGGGGATATACAGCCCCAGCCCGTCCAGCACGGACAGCACCGTCAGCAGCACCGCCTCCGGCAGTACGCACCAGCACTGGCGTTTTAAGCGGGCGCAGCGGCGCTTCTCGGCCCGGACGGCCACGTCCATATCCGGCTCCGGATCGGGTTCCGGCTCCGGCTGAGGCTCCTGCGGCTGCTCCCACAGAGTCTCCGTATCCTGCGGGATGGGGGCGGCGCTGCGGGGCCTTGTCAGCTTCTCCCACCAGTACCGCAGCACCTCCCGCAGGGGCGGGCGTTCCTCCAGAATACCGTCCTCCTGCTCCTCCAGCACAGAGGAGACCGTGTCGTTCATGATCTGCTCCAAGGAGACCTTGGGTGGCTCCTCTGGCTCCGCTGATCCCTGCGGCTGCTCCGCCGGTTCCTCCTCCGGGGCCTTCTCCTCTGTGGGTACTTCTTCGGGGGCTGTCTCCGCCGTTGGCTCCTCGTCCTCCTCCGGTGTCGGCTGGTGCGGGAAGTGGATGATCTGTGTCTCGGACGGCTGGTCCTCCTCCGGCAGCAGCGGGCCGCCGGAGGAAAATACCTCCTCCAGCACCTCCGCCGGGAAATCCATATCCACCGGGTCGGCGCCGGGGGTGAACCGCAGTCCCTCCGGCTGTTGGGTGGTTTTCACCGCAGCAGAGGTCTCCGGTTCAGCGTGGGGCTCCGGCTCTGCGGAAGCTTCCTGCTGAGCAGGGGCTTCTGCCGGAGCAGTCTCCGGGGAGTTCTCCTCCGCAGGCAGATCCTCCACCCGGTACAGGTCTCTGCCGCTGCCGAACTCCGCCAGAATATCCTCCAGAGTAAACTCCGGTATTTCGTTGTGATCCTCTCGGTGTTCCATGGTACCTCTCTTTTAGATGCTCCGGGTCCTTACACGGTGCGCTGCCGCACCGCCTCATACAGCAGGATGGCAGCCGCCGCCGATGCGTTCAGGGAAGAGATCCTCCCCCGCATGGGGATGCTCACCAGAAAATCGCAGTTCTCCGCCACCAGCCGGCTCATGCCGTCGCCCTCGGAGCCGATGACAATGGCCGCCGGGCCCTTGAGATCGGCGTCATAGAGCCGGGTCGTTCCCTCGGCGGCAGTGCCGAACACCCAGATGCCCTGCTTTTTCAGATCCTTCAGCAGGGACGGGATATTGGCTACCCGTGCCACCGGTATATAGCTGACGGCCCCGGCGGAGGTCTTGGCCACAATGGCCGTCAGACCGGCGCTGCGGCGCTTGGGGATGATGACCCCGTGGGCTCCGGCGCACTCGGCAGTGCGGAGGATGGCCCCCAGATTGTGGGGATCGGAGATCTCATCGCAGACCACCAGCAGCGGCGGCTCCCCCTTGGCGGCGGCAGCGTCCAGCAGGCTCTGCACCGTCACATACTCCCGCACGGCGGCCAGCGCAATGACCCCCTGATGGGCGTGGGTGCGGCTCATGCCGTCCAGCTTCCGCCGGTCGGCCTCCACCACCACGATGCCCTGGGCCCGTGCCTTGGAGGCGATGTGGCCCAAGGTCTTGTCCGTCTCCCCCTTGGCCAGATAGATCTTATCCATGGTCGTTCCGGCCCGCAGGGCCTCGATCACGGCGTTGCGGCCCTCGATGATGCCGTCCGCCTCTGCCTCCGGCCGTCTCTGTTCGTTGTCTCTCATAGGAATTTTCCTCGCAATGCATACATAATTGGTTTCAGTATACCATACTCTGGCCGGGAGATAAAGCGCCATTCATAGAAATTTTACAGGAAAATTCCCGCCGTTCGCCTTGTGAAGATATCCGAATTGTGATATACTACACGGAAATTAAAGCACTTCTGCGCCCCGCCCGGCGGGGCTGCATGGAAGGAGACCGACATGGATCCCAACAACAAGAAAGACCAGAAAAATAACCAGAACCGCAACCGCAATATGCGGGGGGTGGTGACCCTCATCATCTGGGCGCTGGTGCTGACGGTGGTGTTCAACTATATCAACGCTTACAGCAACAATCTCACCAAGCGGGCCAGCAGCCATGAGATCCCGTACAGCCAACTCATCGACCTCATTCAGGAGGATCAGGTGGCGGAGCTGAAGATCGAGAAGGGCGTCCTGTATGCCACCCCCGTGGACGGCTACGTCTACACCGAGGAGGCCGCCGATAAGAACAAGGAACCCAAGAGCTATACCCAGAGCGAGAAAACGCCTCTGATCCTGTATACCACCGCTCTCAATGACGCCAGCCTCCTGCCTCTGCTGGAGGAACACAACGTCAAGTACACCAGCCCCGTCCAGACCCAGATGAGCCCCATTCTGGAGTTCATGATCGCCTATATCCTGCCGGTGATCGTCATGGTGGCCCTGTTCATGCTGGTGATGCGGATCATGGCAAAAAACGGCGGCGGTATCGGCGGCATCGGCAGCGTGGGCAAGTCCAACGCCAAGGTGTATATGGAGAAGTCCACCGGTGTCACCTTCAAGGACGTGGCCGGTCAGGACGAGGCCAAGGAGTCGCTGGAGGAGATCATCGACTTCCTCCACAATCCTCAGAAATACACGGCCATCGGTGCAAGACTGCCCAAGGGCGCTCTGCTGGTGGGCTCCCCCGGTACCGGCAAGACTTTGCTTGCCAAGGCCGTGGCCGGCGAGGCCAACGTCCCCTTCTTCTCCATCTCCGGCTCGGACTTTGTGGAGATGTTCGTGGGCGTGGGTGCCAGCCGTGTCCGTGACCTGTTCAAGGAGGCCGCCAAGGTGGCTCCCTGCATCATCTTCATCGACGAGATCGACACCATCGGCAAATCCCGTGACGGCGGCCGTTTCGGCGGCGGCAACGACGAGCGGGAGCAGACCCTGAACCAGCTGCTGGCGGAGCTGGACGGCTTCGATCCCGGCAAGGGCATCATCGTTCTGGGCGCCACCAACCGCCCGGAGGTGCTGGACAAGGCCCTGCTGCGTCCCGGCCGTTTCGACCGGCGCATCACCGTGGATCGCCCCAATCTGGCGGGCCGTCTGGCCACTCTGCAGGTCCACACCCGGAGCATCCATCTGGCTGAGGACGTGAATCTGGAGAAGATCGCTCAGGCCACCGCCGGCTGCGTGGGCGCAGATCTGGCAAACCTTGTCAACGAGGCGGCCCTGCGGGCCGTGCGGCTGGGCCGCAGCGCCGTGAATCAGAATGACCTGCTGGCGGCCTTCGAGACCGTCATTGCCGGCTCCGAGAAGAAGGGTACCGTCATCACCGACGAGGAAAAGCGCATCATCGCCTATCATGAGGTGGGCCATGCGCTGGTGGCGGCCAAGCAGAAAAACGCCCAGCCCGTCAGCAAGATCACCATCGTCCCCCATACGCAGGGCGCTCTGGGCTATACCCTGCACCTGCCGGAGGAGGAGAAGTTCCTCATGTCCCGTGAGGACATTCTGGCGGAGATCCGCACGCTGCTGGCCGGCCGGTCCAGCGAGGAGGTGGTGTGCCACACCATGACCTCCGGCGCCGCCAACGACATCGAGCGGGCCACGGAGATGGCCCGGAATCTGGTGGCCCGGTTCGGTATGTGCGAGGAGTTCGACATGATGGCGCTGGGCAGCGTACAGAACCAGTATCTGGACGGCACGTACTCCATGAGCTGCGCTCAGGAGACCTACGCCGCCGCAGATCGTGCCGTCATCGCCATCATCCGCCAGTGCCATGAGGACGCCAAGCGGATGCTGGAGGAGAACCGGGAGCTGCTGGACAAGATCGCCGCCTATCTGCTGAAGAAGGAGACCATCACCGGTCAGGAGATGATGGCTATCATCGAGGGCCGTGACCCGGAGACGGTGGACAACTACGGCGCTACCCGTGAGGAGAAGCAGCCCCTGTTCCGTCCCTCCTCCCCGGAGGTCATCGAGGCTCCTGCCAAGCACATCCACATCGTATCCGAGCCGGTGCCGTCCCCGGAGGAGCCGCAGACCCCGGAGGAAAAGTCCCCGGAGGAAGCCCAGCCGGATCGTGACCCGGAGGAAAGTGAGCAGAAGTGACCCGTTCCCTGCGAAAGGAGGCAGGACCCATGAAATGTAAACGACTGTTGGCGCTGGCGCTGGCGGCGGCCCTGTGCATCGTGGCAGCGGCTTGCGGTACAAAGAACAATGAGCCCGGCGCCGATACTCCCACCAAGACGGACACCCCCACCGCCGCCCCCGGCGGCACCCAGACCGTGGGCGACACCGGCGACGGCACCGTCCGGGAGGATGGCTCCTATGTGCCGGGGCAGGTGAACCGGCTGCGGCTGACCTATAGCGGCAACGTCAGCTCCGCCCTGTACGTCACCTCGGCGGCCCAACTGCCGGACTACCCGGAGCTGTCCGCCTACGACGATGCGTTCTTCAAGGACCATGCGCTGGTGCTGGTGCAGGAGTCGGTGAGCTCCGGCTCCGTGGAGGTGGGCATCGAGTCCGTGTCCCTGAAGGCGGACCACGCCGCCGTGGTGACGCTGACCCATCAGGGCCCCGGCGAGGGGCAGGTTGGCACCGCCGACATGGCCACATGGCTGCTGTGGACGGAGGTGGACACCGGACTGGAGGATTACCAGTGGACGGTGGCCAATCCGGCGCTGGAGTCCCAGCTGTCCCAGTATTGATAAAGCGATCCCCAACCCCCGTCTGCCACGCAGACGGGGGTTTTTCGGCGCACTTCCCTGCCGTACCCACTGGAAAATGCGGCGGAGATAGTGTATAATGGCGAAAGTGAGTAAAAAACAGGAGGGACCCTATGGACATCAGGCAGCGCTTACACCTCTCCGGCATGGACAGCCACGCCCCGGAGCTGGCCCGGAAATGGGGGCTGGGGCTGGAGGTCACGGACTTCTGCTACGCCCCCATGCTGGACGACCCCACCACCCTTCCGGCGGTTCGGGAGAAGATGGCAGGCATCGACCATTTCTGGCTCCACGCCCCGTTTGCGGAGCTGGCTCCCTGTGCCGTGGACCCGCTGGTGCGGGAGGTGACGGCCCGGCGCTATCGTCAGGCTTTGTCCGCCGCCCGGCAGCTGGGCATCCGCCGTCTGGTGATCCACAGCGGCTATATCCCGCTGGTGTACTTTCCGGAGTGGTTCACGGAGCAGTCCGTGGCCTTCTGGCGGGAGTTCCTGCCGGAGGTCCCGGAGGATATGGTGCTGGCGCTGGAAAACGTCATGGACGAGACGCCGCAGCTGATGACGGACATCGTCCGTCAGGTGGATGACCCCCGGCTGGGCCTGTGTCTGGATGTAGGCCACGCCAATACCTGCGCCAGCCGGACACCTCCCATGGAGTGGATCGCCCCCATGGCCCCCTACCTGCGGCACGTACATCTGCACAACAATTTAGGGGATTGGGATCTCCACAGCAGTCTGGGAGAAGGCAGCATCCCTATGCAGCAGGTGCTAACAGTACTGCTGGAGCAGTGTCCGGCGTCCACATGGACCATCGAAAATCAGGACTGCGCCCCGTCCCTTGCATGGCTGGCGCAGCAGGGCTATCTTAGTGAGGAGTGACCTATGACAGATCAGGAATTGAAGCAGTACTGCGGGGCCGTCACCGTCCCGGATCGGGAGATCATGGACGCCGCCCGCCGCCGTCAGGCGGAGCTGGCCAAGCCCCCCGGCAGTCTGGGCAAGCTGGAGGACTACTCCATCCGGCTGGCGGGCATCACCGGACAGGTGCGCCCCCATGTCGAGAAGTGCCGGGTGCTGGTGTTGGCAGCAGATAATGGCGTCACGGCGGAGGGTATCTCCTCCGCCCCCACCTCCGTGACTCTTTCGCAGGTCATCAACATGACCCGCCACAAGACAGGGATGTCGGCGCTGGCCCACTACTTCGGCAACGAGGTGGTGGTGGCGGACATGGGCATCGATACGGATCGCCCCATCCCCGGCGTGCTGGACCGGAAGGTGCGCCGCTCCACCGGCAACATCGCCAGAGAGCCCGCCATGACCCGGCAGCAGGCTCTTCAGGCGCTGGAAACCGGCATGGACCTGGCGGCGCAGGCCGCCGCTGACGGCGTGCAGGCGCTGGGCATCGGGGAAATGGGCATCGGCAACACCACCACCTCGGCGGCGGTGCTGGCAGCCCTGACCCACGCCCCGGCGCAGGCCGTCACCGGCCGGGGCGGCGGGCTGACGGATGCGGCCTTTGAAAAGAAAAAACAGGTCATCGACCGGGCGCTGGCCCTGCATCGCCCCGACCCCGCCGACCCGGTGGGGGTACTGGCCGCCGTGGGCGGGCTGGATCTGGCCGCCATGACGGGGGCCTTTCTGGGCTGCGCCCAGAACCATGTCCCGGCGGTGGTGGACGGCTACATCTCCATCGTGGCGGCACTGACGGCGGTGCGGCTCTGCCCCGCTGCGGGGGAGTATCTGTTCCTCTCCCACGCCTCCTATGAGATCGGCTACCGCATCGCCGCACAGGAACTGGGGCAGGAGCCCTGTCTGCTGCTGGGGATGCGGCTGGGCGAGGGCAGCGGCTGCCCGGTGATGTTCCAGATTTTGCGGGCCGCCTGCGCCGTCATGGACGGCATGGCCACCTTCCCGGAGGCGGCCATTGAGGATGACTACCTGACCCCCATCCGGGCGCAGGACAGCTTTACGGTGACGCCATGAGGTTCCTTCTGTTAGGCGGCAGCAAAAGCGGCAAAAGCATGATGGGCCAGCATATGGCCCGGCGGCTCTCCGCCGGGGCGCCCATGTACTACTGGGCCACGCTGGAGCCAAGAGACGGCGAGGACCGTGCCATCGTCCGGCGGCATCTGGCGGAGCGGGACGGCTGGGGCTTTGAAACCATCGAGCAGGGACGGCAGCTCCCGCAGGCACTGGAATGGGTGTCCCCGGCGGGGACGGTGCTTTTTGACAGCATTACGGCGTGCCTGGCCTGCCAGATGTTCTCCGCCCCGGAGCCGGACGGAGAAGCCCCCCGACGCACGGCGCAGGAGCTGCTGGTCATCAGCCGTCACCCGGCCCACTTTGTCTGCGTCTGCGACGAGCTGTGGCGGGACGGCGTGACCTATGAGACGTGGACGGAAACGTACCGCCGGGGCCTTGCGGAGATCTGCCGCACATTGGCGGCGGAATTTGACGTGGTATGTGAGCTGACGGCGGGACTGCCCCGCCTGTGGAAAGGAGCGTGGCGCTTTGAGTGAGTGGCTGGACGGGTTTTCCATGGCCTGGGGGATGTTTTTGGCGATCCCCTGCCCCCTGCGGCGGTGGAACGAGAAGGCTCGTGAGAAAATGCTGGTGTGTCTGCCGCTGGTAGGACTGGCGGTGGGCGGCATCTGGCTGGGCCTGTATCTGCTGCTGCGCCATGCCGCCATCGGTGGGCTGTACGCCTTCCTCATGGCGGCGCTCCCGTGGCTGGTGACGGGCTTCATGCACTTGGACGGCTACATGGACGTATGCGACGCCGTGCTGTCCCGCCGGGAGCTGGCCACCCGCCAGCGCATCCTGAAGGACTCCCATTGCGGAGCCTTCGCCGTCATCGGCATGGTGCTGCTGGCCCTGTGCCAGTGGAGCGTATTCCTCTCCGGCAGCGCCGACGAAAGCCTGTGGGGGCTGCTGCTGATCCCGGTGGCCACACGGGCCTGTGCGGGACTGGCGGTACTGAAGCTGCGGCCCATGGGGACCAGCCAATACGCCGCTATGGGCCGCCACGGCGGCTATGCCGCGGCGCTGGCGGTGCTGCTGGCGGCGGCGATCGCCGTACCGCTGGTCACGGACCGCAGCTTCGCCCCCTTGGCGGCAGCAGCGGGCTACGGGCTGGCGGTATGGTACGGCTTCCGGCAGCTGGACGGCATGAACGGTGACATCTCCGGCTTTTCCCTGACACTGGGTGAGCTGGCGGGAGCCGCCGTATGGACTTTGGTGAGGTGAGGATATGGACTTGATCATCGGCGGAGCATATCAGGGAAAGCTGACACTGGCGGCGCAGGAGTACGGCCTGACGCCGGGGGATATCTGCGATCTGGCGGCAGGTGAGCCGGTGCTGGGCGCCCGGTGCTATATCCATCTGGAGGAGCTGACCCGGCGGCAGGAGGACACCGAGTCCTATCTCCCCCTGCTGACGGCGGCAGAGGTGGTCATCGCACGGGAGATCGGCAGCGGCGTGGTCCCCATGGACGCCGGAGAGCGGGCCTGGCGGGAGCGCCATGGCCGTCTGCTGCGGCGGCTGGCCCAGCAGGCCAGCAGCGTGCGCCGGGTATTTTGCGGACTGACGGAGGTGCTGAAATGAAGCTGACCCTGCTGCGCCATGCCCAGACGGAGGGCAGCCTGCGGAACCTGTATTACGGGGCGGCGGATATCCCCGCCCTGCCGGAGTCTCTGTCGGAGCTGCACCGCCGGGCCGGGGACTATCCCACGGCCCAGCGCTACTATACCAGCGGGATGCTGCGGACGGAGCAGACGCTGGCGGCCATCTATGGCAACGTACCCCACACCCGGCTTCCGGGCCTGCGGGAGATGGACTTCGGCGACTTCGAGATGAAGAGCTACGAGGAGCTGAAGGACACCCCGGCCTATCAGGCGTGGATCACCGACGTAGAGCACAACCCCTGCCCCCACGGGGAGAGCGCCCCGCAGGTGCTGCGGCGCAGCCTTGCGGCCATCGCCCCGGTGGTGCAGAGGCCGGAGGACGCCGTCTGCGTCATCCACGGCGGCGTCACGGCGGGGCTGATGATGGCCTGGTTCGGCGGCGGGCGCTATGACTACTCCGTCTCCCCCGGTCAGTGCTTTCAGGTGACCTTCCGGGAGGGTCAGCCGGTGTCGTATACCCGTATCCCGGCGGCGGAATAAGGCCCGCCGGACGGCGTTTTCCATCTGCAGGGGCAATTTTTTGCGACGCCGGAGAGAAAATGGTTGCATTTTATAAAGAAGTGTGTATAATATATGGAGCGGAGCATCCGCTCCATATATTACTTCATATCCGGGCTTGTAGCTCAGCTGGGAGAGCGTTCGGTTCGCATCCGAGAGGTCGTGGGTTCGAATCCCATCAGGTCCACCATAAGATCCACCGTAATTCTGATAGAATTACGGTGGATCTTTCTGTTGCTTCGGCGCCAGTTATCTGCTAAGATGAAATATGCCTATGCGAGAATTATCAGAGCACCTGTACACCGTCGAAAACGCTTGGAGCAAATTGCGTTAGGAGGGAAGAAAGCTAATGTACTATCACGCATCATCTGTTAAGGGTATTACACAACTAACGCCGCAGAGCTCGAATCATGGTATCCCTTTGGTTTATTTTTCCACAAAAAGAGAAAACGTATTGGTCTATTTGAGCAATTCCATTGAAAAGTATTGCGTGGAAACCGGTTTTTCTTATAATGGAAAATGCCAAAAATGGGGGCCGTACGGTTTTGGTAAAGATGGGCGGCAACGGTTGGAAGAGTATTATCCCAATGCTCTGATAAGCACATACAAAGGCGTATCCGGTTATATTTATTCTGCCGAGACAATTTCAGATTCCGGTTTTTCGGTTCAAATACCGGATGTCGCTACCAGTAGCATACCGGTCGATATATCCGGTGTGGAGTTTATCCCTGATGCCTATGAAGCAATTTTGCAGGCGGAGCGAGAAGGCCTGCTTACTATTATCCGATATGAAGAAATGAATGACAAAACGAAAGCATGGAACAAAAAGACGATTTTGGAAGAATACGAGAACGCATCCAATCATCCGGAGTATCGGCATTTCTTAAAAGGAAACTTTTCCGAAATTCTTTGTGGTCGATGACTGTGTATATCCTTGCCTGTGCCATAAGCAAAGAGCAACGATAAAAATCACTACTTTCCCTTAAATTGAAAATGCACCCCCCAAGCGTCCGGGGGTTCATTCTATTAAAGTAAGGCTATTTACCAAACAGGTATTGGACGAACACCTATTTCTTCAGCGGCGGTTTCGCCGTGAAGTGTTCGCTCTGATCCGCAACAGAAAAGTGCCGTCTAGGAATAACTTCCAAGACGGCGCTTCTCTGTTAGACGCCCTTGTGTCGTGCTATAACCTTTACAAACCAGATTCTGCGGAGGTCTTTTCCGTATAGCAAACCTTATTCGGCAGCGTTCAGACTGCTGTCCCACTTCCAGCTGCGAACCTCCGGCAGATCCACGCCGTTGTCCCGGATATACTGACGATGCTCCACCAGCTTATCCTGCATCTTCTGCACCAGATACGCCCCCCGGTTGCCCAACTGGGGCAGCCGACGGACCGTATCGATGACCAGATCGAAGCGGTCAATGTCGTTGAGAACACGCATATCGAAGGGGGTGGTGATGGTTCCCTCCTCCTTGTAGCCCCGCACATGGAGGTTCCGGTTGTGGCGGCGGTAGGTCAGCTCATGCACCAGCGTGGGGTAGCCATGATAAGCAAAGATGATGGGCTTATCCTTGGTGAACAGGCCGTCGTATTCCTCGTCTGTCAGGCCGTGGGGATGCTCCGTGTGGGGCTGCAGCTTCATCAGATCCACCACGTTCACCACACGGATCTTCAGCTCCGGCAGTTCCTGACGCAGGATGCTCACGGCGGCCAGCGTCTCCAGCGTAGGCGTATCGCCGCAGCAGGCCATGACCACATCCGGCTCCTGCCCCTGATCGTTGGAGGCCCAGCTCCAGATGCCGATCCCCTGGGTGCAGTGCTTCACCGCCTGCTCCATGGTCAGCCACTGGGGCCTGGGGTGCTTGCTGGCCACAATGACGTTGACATAGTTGCGGCTCTTGATACAGTGGTCAAAGCAGGACAGCAGGCAGTTGGCATCCGGCGGCAGATACATCCGCACCACGTCCGCCTTCTTGTTGGCCACGTGATCCAAAAAGCCGGGGTCCTGATGGGTAAAGCCGTTGTGATCCTGCTGCCAGACGTTGGAGGCCAGAATATAGTTCAGTGAGGCGATATCCTGCCGCCACGGCAGTTCGCTGCACATCTTCAGCCACTTGGCGTGCTGGGCGAACATGGAGTCCACGATGCGGATGAAAGCCTCATAGCTGTCGAAGAAGCCGTGGCGTCCCGTCAGAAGATAGCCCTCCAAAAAGCCCTCGCAGAAATGCTCGGAGAGCATGGAATCCATGACCCGGCCGTCCGGGTCCAGATGGTCGTCGATGCCGGGGATCTGCTGGTCCAGGAAGCGGCGGCCCGTCACCTCGAACACCGCCTGCAGGCGGTTGGAGGCCGTCTCGTCGGGGGCGAAGATGCGGAAGTTGCGGGACTCCATGTTCAGCTTCATCACGTCCCGGACGTAGGTACCCAGCACATACATATCCTGCGCCTCCACGGCACCGGGGGCCTTGACGTCCACGGCGTAGTCCCGGAAATCGGGGGTCCGCAGGTCACGCAGCAGCAGTCCGCCGTTGGCATGAGGGTTAGCGCCCATGCGGCGGCGGCCCGTGGGCGGGAAGGAGGCGATGAGCTCCACCGGCGTACCGTCGGGGTTAAAGAGCTCCTCCGGCTTATAAGAGCGCAGCCACGCCTCCAGCTGGGCGAGGTGCCGGTCAGTGTCTGTCCCCATGGAGATAGGCACCTGATGGGCTCGCCAGCAGTTCTCCACCGGCAGCCCGTCCACCTCCTTGGGGCCGGTCCAACCCTTGGGGGTGCGCAGCACGATCATGGGCCAGCGGGGCCGCTTGGCCTCGCCGGTCTTGCGGGCCTCCCGCTGGATGCGCTTGATCTCCCGGATGGCCCGGTCCAGCGCCGCCGCCATCTGCTGGTGCATGACCATGGGATCGTCGCCCTCCACAAAGTACGGCTCCCAGCCGCAGCCACGGAAGAAGCACTCCACCTCCTCGTGACTCATGCGGGAGAAGATGGTGGGATTGGCGATCTTGAAGCCGTTGAGGTGCAGAATGGGCAGCACGGCGCCGTCGGTGATGGGGTTGACGAATTTGTTGCCGTGCCACGAGGTGGCCAGCGGGCCGGTCTCCGCCTCGCCGTCGCCCACCACACAGGCGGCGATCAGATCGGGGTTATCCGCCACGGCGCCAAAGGCGTGGGCCAACGAGTAGCCCAGTTCGCCGCCCTCATGGATGGAGCCGGGCGTCTCCGGCGCCACATGGCTGGGGATGCCGCCGGGGAAGGAAAAGCGCTTGAAGAGCTTTTGCATTCCCTCCTTGTCTCTGGTAATGTTGGGATAGACCTCGGTATAGCTGCCGTCCAGCCAGTCCTGCGCCACCATGGCGTTGCCGCCGTGGCCGGGACCGGAGAGATAGATCATATCCAGATCGTTGCGCTTGATGACCCGATCCAAATGGGTATAGATGAAGTTCTGGCCGGGGCAGGTCCCCCAGTGTCCCACGATGGTCTGCTTGAGGTCGCTTTTGACCAGCGGGCGCTCCAGGAGGGGGTTATCCATCAGATACAGCTGGCAGGCCGTTAGATAGTTGGCGGCACGCCAGTAGGCGTGAAGCTGCCGCAGCTCCTGCTCGCTCAGCGGCTGCTTTTTGGAGAAGCGGATGCCGGTTTTGATGGTAGGCATGGAAAATCCTCCTTACTAAAAATATCCTTCACTGCTGAAATGTCCTCTGCTGCTGAAATGTCCTCTGCTGCTGAAATGTTCTCTGCTGTCGAAATGCTCTTGGCAGCAGGTGCGGTGAAACGGTCACAACAAGGTCTCCCCCGATCTGGCCGATTTCTGACACGAACCGGACACTTTTCTCACCCATCGCTGACAGGAACTCTGTCCTGTAAACGTCCATTTTTGGTACCTCGATCGATATCGCCAATGGATAGGGGCAACCACGCCTGACAGCAATGGTAAGCCTACCATAATACAAAAGTTGCCCTGCGTCAAGTCGAAGTATTCCTTCTCTTGGCCGAAAAAAGTTCTTTGGGGAAAAATGCTTGCCAGATAGGTCATACTTTGGTTATAGTAAAAATGTATCCGGTGGATCTGACCGGGTATCCCATAGAGAGCATGAGACAATAAATGTCACTCTGCCAATGTCGGACGGCGAAGGGGCATTTCTTTTTTGCGCCTATTTTACCTCCAACCGCATTGCCAAGCGACTGGCCTTCCGCATCGTCAGGCCCGACGACCGTTCCATTCTGATCATCCTGACGATCCAGGTGTTCACGGTTCTCCCGCAGGTAGCGCTGGCCAGCGTCTCAGGCGTGTAGCATGGCCACGGCTTCACCAGCCAATTCCTTCCCAACTATCTCATCACCTACTGCCGGAACTTCCTCATGGCGCTGCCGGTGCCGCTGGCCGGGACCTGATCCTGACGGTCTCCCATCAGGATCAGATGGGTCAGCTGTATCCACAGGTCCTCTCCCTGCTGGTCCACGGGGCCTGCTGGGAGCTGTTTTAACAGGTGAAGGCCGCAGCGGTGCGGCTTTTCCAAGGGATATCGGTTCGCCCATTCTAACCAAGTATTTTACCCGATGGTCAAATTCCCCTAACTGCCAAGTCACAGGAAGGAAGGAAGGTACGTTCATGGAATGTGATATTTCTGTTTTCTCATTGTCCGACACCTCCTGACGTTTTCATGATACGCAGAAAGCTGCCGAGGCACAAAGATGCGATATATGACAGGCAGAAAACAATAAGGCTCCGACCTTGTGAGCCAGAGTCTTATTGCTTGCCTTTGCGAATGTCACTTTCCGTATTTTGAAATTACCGCCTTATAGGGCTGTGACATGGCCTCTCCTTTTTCTGTTTTCAGAAGGTCATCGACTGCCGCAGCGGTTGACCCAACAGGCCTCAGATGACCTGATACTCCTTCAGCAGCTTCTCGATATCGGTGCCGTGGATCTTGCTGAGGGCCTTCTTCAGAACCATCTTTTCCACCAGATTCAACTCCATATCGATGGGTTTCTTGCCGTCCCGCAGCTTCACGGTGGCATCCAGCAGATCCCGGACATCATATACGCTGCCCCAGACCTCCGGCACGCCACGATCCACGTTCAGCAGGGTGTACACGGCCTCCATACCGGTCCGCATGGAGTACTCCGTGGTGAAGATGGTATCACGGGGCGTCTCGGCAAACTGGCCCAGAAAAGCGAAGTTCACAGCGCCGTCGGGTACGACCTTGGGCCGATCGCCGTAGGCACGGGGCATGAAGAAGGCGTCGATATAGGGCATCATCACAGGGACGGTGTTGGCGCTATTGGCGGCCATGTCCTCGATCTCGCTCTCCGGCACGCCGATGTGATACAGCCACTCCATGCAGATCTCCTTACCGGTACACTCCCGCATAGGCTTTTTCACATAGTCACCGGGCTTGTCGGTAAACAGGGCGTACACCCATACCAAGCAGTGATCCTTGGGCTGCTGGCGGAACTGAGGCTGGCGGTTGATGGTCCAGCTCATGAGCCAGCTGGAGTCCTTCACGGTGACGATACCGCCGGTGACCACCTTGCCGGTGAAGGGATCCCGCTTGCAGATGTTCTTGATATAGGGGATGATGCGCTGATCCAGCGTCTCCACCGTGGCGCTCATCCAGTTGGTCTGCTCCGGATCATAGCAGAACTTGTCCGGATGGCCGAAGGAGGGGTCCTGAGCGGCGATCTTACGCCACATATCCCAGCCGCCGCCCTCCTTGATCTCGGTGTTGTAGGGGGCGGGTGTGTTCTGGCTGCCCATGGAGGAGTTCTCCACGCAGCCGCCGTTGGTGATGAACACCAGATCGTTCTCCGTCAGGTCGATGGCCTCGCTTTTGCCGTCCCGGAGGACGTCGATGCGCTTGGCCACCTTCCGATCGGCGGTGCAGTCAAACTCCACGTTGGTCACCTGCACGCCGAAGTGGAACTGGACGCCGAAGCCCTCCAGATACTTCACCATGGGCAGGATCATGGACTCATACTGGTTGTATTTGGTAAAGCGCAGGGCGGTGAAGTCGGGCAGGCCGCCGATGTGATGGATATAGCGCTGGATATACAGCTTCATCTCCAGAGCGCTGTGCCAGTTCTCGAAGGCGAACATGGTGCGCCAGTACAGCCAGAAGTTGCTGCCGAACACCTCGTCATCGAAGAAGTCGCTGATGCGCTTGTCCTGCAACTCCTCGTTGGGGGTGAAGAACAGCTTCATGATCTCCATGGCGCCCTTGTCGGAGATGTCGAACTTACCGTCGGTATGGGCGTCCTCGCCACGGTTCACCGTGGCCCGGCACAGGGAATAGTTGGGGTCGGCCTTGTTGAGCCAGTAGTACTCGTCCAGCACGCTGACACCCTCCGTCTCAATGGAGGGGATGGAGTGGAACAGATCCCACATGACCTCAAAGTGGTTGTCCATCTCACGGCCGCCCCGCATGACATAGCCGATGTTCTCGAACTTCCAGCCGTCGCAGGCGCCGCCGGCAGTGGGACCCTTCTCCAGAATGTGGACCCGCTCGCCCTTCATCTGGCCGTCACGCACCAGATAGCAGGCGGCAGTCAGCGCCGCCAGACCGCTGCCCACGATGTAGGCGGATTTATTGTCCACGCCCTCCGGCTTTTTGGGACGGGCAAAGGCCTCATAGTTACCACTGGAATAATACATAGAAATGCGCTCCTTTCTGTTGACCGCTGCGCCGCCCCGTCCCCTTCTCAGCACTCGCATGGGGAGCAACGGCGTCCTCGCTGGTATGTTTTCCTTTGATGAGGATAATATACAACTCAGGCACGATTTGTTCAATAAACAGAAAAATCCCGGTGATAAGTTTTTTTATCACCGGGATGGAAGGTGTTCAGTTTTTTATCATTCCGCTCCGTTTGATGCAGGCTTGTCCGTCCGCATCCGTTGCAGGGCGGCCACCACATTGCCGTGGAGCACCAACTCCAGCTTCTGCACCATGACCTGTGGGTCGCCCTTCATGTCCCCCTTGATCCAGTCCAGCATCAGTCCCACGAACAGGTATTTATAGAGGGTGGCGATGAGTTCCTTGTCCTCCTGCCGCACGGACATCCCCTGAGCTTCCTCCTCCACCACACTCTCCAGCAGGTCATAGGTGACCCGGTAGAGGTAGTTCTCCACCTGCTCCCGGCTGACGGAGCGATAGACGTTCAGGATGAAGGGCTTGTTGTCCAGCACCGCCTGAAGGATCTGCAAAAAGCCCTGCTGCCACGTCTCATAGGTCTTTTTCCCCGCCAGCGCCCGGCTGGCATCCTCCTGACAGCTCCACTCCACCAGATCGTAGATATCCTTGAAATGGTAGTAAAAGGTCATGCGGTTGATGCCGCAGTCCTCCGCAATATCATTGATGGTGATCTTGTTCAGCGGCTTTTGCAGCAGCAGATGCTTCAGTGACGCCTCCAGCGCCCGCTTGGTGACCTGTGACATGGCGGCCCTCCTTTTCTTTCTGCCCTCATGATAGCCTCCCGACCGCCGCCTGTCAATCCCCATCTTCGCCGCAGGGCGCAGGCGGTGGTCACGAGTGTCTCAGAAGCACAGCAGCCCCGGCAGTTCTGCCGGGGCTGCTGTTGCTTCGGCTTGCGAGACGGGGCTTACAGGTTCTCCTGCTTCAGCGCCTCAATGGGGTTTTCGCTGCGGATCTTCCGGGTGGCATAGAGCATGGTGGCGAACACCACCACGAACACGCTGCCCACGGCGATGGCCACGCTGTACCACGGGATGTAGAACTGGGCGGCGATGCTCTGGGCCACGCTGCGATAGATACCATAGGTCACCAGCACCGATGCCGGCAGGCCCCACAGCAGCGCCCGTGCGCCGTAGATGATGCACTCGTAGTCCATCATCCGGGCAAAGCCCCGCTGGGTCAGTCCCACGGACCGCAGCATGGCGAACTCCCGGCGGCGCAGAGCGATGGAGGTGGAGATGGTGTTAAACACATTGGTCATGGAGATCAGGGAGATGAGGATGATGAAGCCGTAGGAAAACACGTTCACCACCGTCACCATGGCCCGCTGGCTCTCGCCGTTGGCGGCCAGATCCTGCAGCTCAGAGCGGCTGTTGCCCAGCTCCATCAGGATCTGCCCCATGCTCTCGTAGGAGGCGGCGTGGTCGCTGCTCCTGAACCAGAAGGCATCGGCGGCAGGGGCCTGCCCGGTGACGGCCTCATACATACTGTACGGGTACAGCAGATACAGGTCGCCGGTACCCAGGAAGTCGGGAGCCTCCTTTAAAATAGCGCCCACGGTATAGCTCCGTGTGAGGACGGCCTCCGATGCCGGCACCGCCTGTGCCCGGCTCTCGTCCGGGGTCTCCCCCTCGCTGCGGGCGGTATAGTAATCGTCTATATAGTCCTCCGGATAGTACAGCACATACTCCGTACCGTCCCGTGTGATGCGGTCTCCCTCGGTGAACCAGCCCTCCATGGGCTGATAGCTGCTCTCCGTTCCGGTGATGGGCAGGCTGCTGCCGTTCAGCAGGTGGTAATGGTAGAGCTTATTGTACTTACTACCCTCGGTGCTGCGCCAGATGTCCAGCATATCCCACGCCACCGCCTGAGGTGCATCGGCACGGAAGTAATCCTCCTCCGACAGGCCGTTGTCCCGCAGCAGCTGCCGGAAATCCTCATCCCGGAGGAAGTACATGGCGGCGCTGCGGTCTCCCTCCAGCCCGGTGTCCTTCCAGTAGTCCGGATCCATGTCCTCCTTGGCAAAGTGCAGGCTGGCGTAGCTGTCGGCGGTGTAGAAACCCGATTCCACGCCGTCGGCGGCGGCCAGCTGTCCCAGCCGCTGCTCCGGCGTCACGCCCTCCGGCAGGGCCTCGCTGTAATACAGCTGCACGCCCAGTGTGCTGTCGCCCCCCAGTTGGTCTACGGCGTCCGTCAGATAGGCGCAGAAGGAGGAAGCGGAGATGAACAGCGTCACGCTGAGGAACAGTCCTACCACCGTGGAGCGATAGCGCTTGCGGTTGCGCTTGAAGTTCTTGGCGGCCAACATCCCGGAGAAGCCGAAGAGCTTTTCCGTCAGGCGGGAGGTCCTGACCTCCCGGCCCCGGAGCTTCACGTCCTTGGTCTGGCGGATGGCCTCCACCGGCGACACCCGCACGGCACGCTTGGCGGGGACCCATGCCGAGATGATGGCCGTCACAAGGCCGATGCCCGCCGCCGCCAGCAGCGCCCAGCCGTTGAGCACAAAGTGCATTTGCAGGGCGTTGCCGCTCTCCCCCATCAGGAATCCGAAGCTGTCCCGCAGACAGTACAGAGTGATGCCGATGCCCAGACAGCCCACCAGCAGACCCAGTGGGATCCCCACGGCGCACAGCACCAGTGCCTCATAGAGGACACTGTCCCGAATCTGCTTGCGGGTGGCGCCGATGGATTTCAGGATGCCGAACTGCCGGGTCCGCTCCGCCACGGAGATGGAAAAGGAGTTATAGATCAGCGACACCGAGCCGAAGGAGATCATCAGCAGCAGGATCACCGCAAAGCTGTAGATCATCCGGTTCACGGAGAAGAAGGTGGTGGCGCCGTAGTAATTCAGCAGGTCGGAGTTGGAGTACCACGCCAGTCCCGGATATTTCTCGTTGTTTCCCTCCATATAGCTGTAAAAGCGGCTGGGATGGGCCACCCGGAAAAATTCATCCGTCTGATAGCCCTGCTCCTGACAGGTCAGGGCAGTATAGCCGGGGCAGGAGAAGGGCTCCGTCGTCATATCCAGCCGCTGGTAAAAGCCCACCACGGTGTAGGTGTGGGACGTGGTGTCTGTCAGCGTCTCCCCCTTCGTATAGGGGTCATCGGCCGTCAGTTCCTCCCCGTCCAGCGTCCGGTGGCCCAGCTCCAGCTCCATGGTGTCCCCCAGCGCATGGCGGACGCTGCCATTGGACCACAGATGCTCCGGCAGAAGGAGCTCCCCGGCCTTCTCCGGCAGGCGGCCTTGGGTCAGTCGGATGGATAGAAGGTCCGGCAGGTCGGGGTCCATGGACATGATCCGCAGATAGGGCTTATAAGCAATGTCCGCCCCTACCTGTCCCCAGCCCACCAGCTGCCACGCAGACTGCTCCGTGATCTCCTTTTCATCACGGCTCAGCTGCGTTGCCTGCTGCTCCGTGAGGTTCTGGTAGCAGCCGTGGAATCGGCCTACGGTGTACTCGGCGGCCCCTATGAGATACCGCACGCCGCTGTAAGCACCCTCCGTCACGGCGGTGAACAGGGCCACCGACAGGATGATGCCCACGATGGTCACCCACGTCCGGGAGCGGTTTTTCCGCAGAGCCTGCCGGGTGTAGCGGTGAAAGACGTTCATTCCAGCACCTCCCGGATGCGCTCATCCCGTGTGATGCGGCCATCCTCGATGGCAATGACCCGGTGGGCCTGCAGGGCGATGTTCTCGTCGTGGGTGATGATGACCAGCGTCTGGCCGTACTTCTTGTTGGACATCTTCAGCAGCTCCACGATCTCCTGGCTGTTCTTGCTGTCGAGATTGCCGGTGGGCTCATCCGCCAGCACCACCGCCGGGGCGTTCATCAGCGCCCGACCGATGGACACCCGCTGCTGCTGGCCGCCGGAGAGCTGATTGGGCAGGTACTTCTCCCGACCCCGCAGACCCAGCACGTCCAGCAGCTCCTCCAGCCGCTCCTGATTCACCTGTCGCCCGTCCATCAGCACCGGCAGGGTCATGTTCTCCACCACGTTCAGCACGGGGATCAGGTTATAAAACTGGTAAATGAGCCCCACCTGCCGGCGGCGAAAAATGGCCAGCTGATCCTCGTTCTGGGCGTAGACATCCTGCCCATCCACAAAGACCTTGCCGGAGGTGGGGCAGTCAACACCGCCCAAAATGTGCAGCAGAGTGGATTTACCGGAGCCGGAGGGGCCGATGATGGCCAAGAACTCCCCCTTCTCCACGGTGAAGGAAATGTCGTCCACCGCCCGCACCTGATTTTCACCCTGTCCGTATACCTTACTGAGATGCTGGATCTGCATCAGCTCCATAGTCGTGTCCCTCCTTGACTTTCTGTTGTCCAGTATACCACACGAAGGTGACGTTTCGGTGACAGGTTTCATTACAAAAACGTCACAAAGCCGTCCCGGCGGAAGGGAAGTCTCTCAGAGCAGCCTTACAGAGCAGTCTCCCGACAGTAAAAGAGCAGCCCCGGCGGAAAACTCCGTCGGGGCTGCTCTTGTTCTTACTGTTGTCCTTGAAAGGCTTTTGTTATTACAGAATTATTTCTTGCGGTGATAGGTGGGGACCACCGAGGCCACGATGTCCTTCATGTCCTCCGTCTCCTCCTCACAGGCCTTCTCCAGCCGATCCAGCTGGTGACAGAACTCCTCGTCGTCCATGACGATGGGCTTTCCGATGTGGATCAGCTTGTTGGAGGTCTCCTGCAGGCCCTCCTCCGCCATGAGGATCTCCTCATACAGCTTCTCGCCGGGGCGCAGGCCCGTGTAGACTATCTTGATATCCACATCCGGCTCATGACCGGACAGGCGGATAAGGTTGCGGGCCATGGTGTCGATCTTCACCGGCTGGCCCATATCCAGAATGAATATCTCGCCGCCCTTGGCGTAGTATCCCGCCTGCAGCACCAGCGACACCGCTTCGGGGATGGTCATGAAGAAGCGGGTGATCTCCGGGTGCGTCACCGTTACCGGGCCGCCCTCAGCGATCTGCTTTTTGAACAGGGGGATGACGCTGCCGTTGCTGCCCAACACGTTGCCGAAGCGCACCGCCACGAAGTCTGTATTGGGGCTGCGGCGGTTCATCATCTGCACCACCATCTCGCACAGGCGCTTGGAGGCGCCCATGATGTTGGTGGGATTCACCGCCTTATCCGTGGAGATCAGCACGAACTTCTTCACGCCGTACTTCACCGAGGCCATGGCCATTTTATAGGTGCCGAAGACGTTGTTCTTGATGGCCTCGTTGGGGCTATCCTCCATCAGGGGGACGTGCTTGTGGGCGGCGGCGTGAAACACCAGTTCCGGTCGGTACTTGGCCATGACATCGTCCAGACGGCCCATGTCCCGCACGGAGCCGATGAGCACCTCCAGATTCAGCTCCGGATGGGTGTGGCGCAGCTCCATCTGGATATCGTAGGCGTTGTTCTCATAAATATCGAAGATGATCAGCTGTTCGGGCTTGCTTTTGGCGATCTGGCGGCACAGCTCGCTGCCGATGGAACCGCCGCCGCCGGTGACCATCACCACCTTGCCGGAGATATACCGGCAGATCTCCTCCAGATTCACCTGAATAGGGTCACGGCCCAGCAGATCCTGCAGCTCCACGTCCCGGAGCTTGCTGACGCTGACCTCTCCGTTGACCAGCTGGAACATCCCCGGCACCGCCTGCACCCGGCAGCCGGTCTTGCTGCAGATGTCCAGAATCTCCTTGCGGTCCTGTCCGTCGCAGGTGGGGATGGCGAAAATGATCTTATTGACCTGGTACTTCTTCACCGCATCGGGGATCTCCTGCCGCCCGCCGGCGATCTCCACACCGTCCAGATACCGGCGGCGCTTGCTGGGGTTGTCGTCGATGATGCACACCACCCGGCTGCCCAGCCGGGGATTGGAATTGATCTCCCGGATCAGCTGGCGTCCGGCCTCGCCGGCGCCGATCATCAGAATGCGGTCCCGCTCGCTTTTCTCCGTGCTGATCCCCGCCATCAACTGGCGCATGAATCGGTAGGAGAACCGCAGCGCCGTGGTGGACATGAAGCTCATGATAAAGCCCGCAAAGTAGAAGGAGCGGGGCATATCGATCTTCAGGATCAGCACATAGGCCAGTCCGGCTGCCAGCAGCACGCCATAGGCCAGAATGATGCGGAACAGCTCGTCGATGCTGACGAAGCTCCAGATGCTGTTATACAGCCGGAATAGCTGGAACACCACCAGACAGATGACGATCCACGGCCCGATGATCTTCAAATACTCGTTGAGGTACATCTGAGGGATGGCCCCCAGACGGAACTCAAACCGCATCCACAGCGCCAGGAAAAAGGACCCGGCGATGCACAGCATATCCAGCACGAAGATCACCATCGTCCGCCGCAGTCCGGCGGTCATGGCTCTTTTGCCGTTTTCTTGTTTCATCCGTTCTTCCTTCCGGCGGCTCCGGCTGACGCCGGGCCGCCTGTCCTTCCTCAGATCTTCTCCACGTTCAGGGAGAAGTCTGCCTTATAGCCGCGGAAGCGAAGGATGCGCTCATAATCCTCCACATAGTCCACCTCGGCCCAGAACAGGCCGTCCATCTCCTCCACGTATACCGGGCGCTTGCCCACCATTTCATAGAGGATATTCTCCCACCAGACGCTGTGCTGCTGGGTGCGGATCATGCCGTCCAGCTTCTCCATGAACTCCGGCATGAAATCCTTGCTGAAACGGCCGATGCCGATGTACTCGCCGGTGATATCGCTGCCGGTGAGCTCCTTGCCGTACTTCACCAGCAGGCCGTTCTCGTACTTATACTTGTAGTCGGCCTCCTCCTTGCGGGTGCCGTCGGCGAACATCACCGGGGACTTATGGCACTCCAGAATGCGGTCCAGCAGTGTCTCCTCCAGATACACGTCAGCGTTCATGATGAGGGTGTCATCGTACTGGGACAGGAAGTCCTTGGCGAACCACGCCGAGGCGATGCTGTTGGTGACGTCGAAGAAGGGGTTATAGAAGTAGCGGATACCCTCGTAGTCCTTCAGCGTCTCCTGAATGACCTCCGCCCGGTAGCCCAGCACCATGGCAATGTCGGTGATGCCCTTCTTGTGGAACAGCTCGATGGTGTACTGGATCAGCTTCTGACCGCCGATGTCCACGGTACACTTGGGGTTGCCGGCCAAATACCGGCTGATGCGGGTGCCTCGACCCGCCGCAAGCAACAGAACTTTCATGTTTCTTCCTCCTTGTAATATATCGATCAAGCCTTCAGGATCCCACGGGCCATGAGGTCGTCAAAGGCCCGGAACAGTGCGTCGTTATCCTCCACGGTCAGATGGCCGATGTGGCCCACCCGGAACACCTTATCCGCCAGCTCGCCGCCGTTGGGGCAGATGATAATGCCGTACTCGTCCTTCAGGGTCAGGAACAGCTGGTGGGCGGATACCTCCGGATTGTTGGGAGACAGCGGCGTCACCGCATAGGACAGGGAATCGGACACGATGTGGAAGGGGTACTTCCCGATGCGGGAGCGGAAATCCTTGGCAATGGCACGAATCTGAGCCTGTACGTTTGCAAAGCCGTCCCGTTTGATCTGATTCAGGCGGGCATTGATCTGGATAAGGATGCCCACCGCCGGAGTGAAGGGTGTCTGGCCCCGCTCCCCGTTTTTCAGGGCGGCCTTCAGGTCCAGATAGTAGCAGGCAGGGCGGTTGGCGTAGATACGCTCCACAGCCCGGCTGCTGAGCACCATCATGGAGATGCCGGGAGGCACGGCCAGTGCCTTCTGAGAGCCGGTGAACACCACGTCGGCGCCCCAGCGCTTCATACTGACGTCGTCGGCCAGAAATGCACTGATGGCATCCACCACCAGCACCAGACCGTTTTCACGGCAAAATGCGGAGATCATGTCCATATCGTACAAAACGCCGGTGGACGTCTCGTGCATATTCACCAGAAAGCCCGTGTAGCCCTGTCCGGCATAGGGGGCCAGATCGGCGGGGGTCAGGGCATGGCCCTGCCGCAGCTCGATGGCCGTATGGGGGATGCCGTAGACCTCGCAGATCTCGCAGAAGCGGTGACCGAAGCTGCCGCCGGCCACCACCAGCAGCCGGTCGTCCTTGGTGAACACGTTCTGGGTGACGGCATCCATGGAGGCCGTGCCGGAGCCGGTGAGGAATACCGCTCTGGCATCCTCCGGGGCATCCATGAACTCCTTGAGCAGCGCCTCGTTCTCCTTCATCAGGGCGGAGAAGTCCGGCGTGCGGAAGTAGGGCACGGGGTCTGCACCGATCCGGGAGATCTCCTCCGAGATCTGAACCGGACCCACCGCAAAGTTGATATGATCCTTTTTGATGTCCATAAAACTATATTCTCCTTTCACCGGTACCTGTTACAGAGTACGCTCTGCCGCAGGCACCTTATCTTCCGTTTCCAGCATCAGCGCACCCAGCGCCAGCCAGAAAATAAAGGACACATCATTGATCTTCAGGAATACGCTGTTCATGAACAGCGCCTCCACCAGTCCGAAGGCCACCACCGCCAGTGTCGTGATCGTCCACAGGGACAGCTGCGGATGCCGCAGGATATAGCGGATCACCCGCACCAGCACCAGCACCAGGAAGCACAGGAACAGCCCTGCTCCCACAAAGCCTGTGCTGATAAACACAAACAGATAGTTGTTATGGGATTCGTAGACCAGATCCGTTTTCACCGTATCCTTGAACTGATCGGTAAAGTAGCGCACGATGTACATCTCCGGATGCTGGTCGCCGATATAGTCGTTGTAGTTGGACAGGGACAGTCCCGCAGGGCCGATCTCACCGGCAAGGGATATATAGTCCCTCCAGATCTCGAAGCGGTTGTTGGAGACATCGCCCTCCTGTGACCGCTCGATGGCATCCGGCTCCTCGATGACGGTACCCACGGCCATATGCTGCATACCAGCCCAGATACCCTCCGTACAGCCCCAGCACACCACCACGGCACACACACCGGCCAACACGCTGACACCCAGCCGTTTCAGCTGATTCATACTGCCGCAGCGGTTACGCACCAGCAGCACCGTGAAGCAGAAGGCATACAGAATCAGGGCGATCAGGGCGCTGCGGGACACGCTGAGGATCACGTGCGTGACCAGCACCAGCGCCGCCACGGCCAGTGCCGCACGGCCCGCCCAGTGTTTTCCACGGGTCACGACCCCCTGCATACAGCCGGCAAACAGGAACATGCTGGTATATGCCGCATAGTCCAGACCCATGAACAGGCCGAACAGGCGGCTCTGATAATAGCCCTGCCGTGTCAGCTCCGGGCTGGTGGTATTGGGATTGGCGACATATGTATAGCCGATGCGGAACAGATATTGATACAGGCCCACGCAGCAGGCAATGCCCCAGATGACCAGCACCACATAGAACAGGTTCCGCAGGAACCGGCGCATCCGTTCCTTGCCTACCCGCTGGGCCAGACTGTACACCAGCGCAAACTGGATCACCACCCAGCACAGGTCAAAAAGGTTGTCCTTCACGCCGTAGCGCATGGTACGCAGGGAGGCGATGACATCCATAAAGGCCACGCCATACAGCAGCCAGCACCAGGCACCTCGCCAGAGGCCCCGGTTGGTGAACAGATCCAGCGCCATCAGCACAGCGCCTATCAGTCCCAAATAGGTGGAAATGTGGTACAGCGGGGTTTTGGCCATCCACGTCAGCACCGGGGCGATCTGCAGCAGCACAAAGCTCACCACCGTCACGCCTACATACACCAGCACCGCCGTGTTCAGCCACGGAAGCCGTCCGATACAGCTCTCATCCCCAAATACCGCACGCCGCAGTTCTCTCTTTTGCATATGGTATAACTCCTACTTTGTATAGATTATGCGGCCTTTTTCCCCTTGGGCAAAAAGCGCAGCAGAATGCCCCACAGCTGCTTCCACTCCGCCGTGCGTCCGGTGACGCCCAGCCAGATGCCGGGGTAGATAACGCCCACGATGAGGCACCTCAGCAGCAGTGACAGGATGGTATTGTCCGGCGACAGCCACCGGCACGCACCGTAGCAGGCGGCGCAGGCGGCAAAGGCCAGCAGCACATAGCCCAGCAGCTTTCCCATGTATTCGTTCCAGCTGCGGTAGAACTGGTATTTCACCACCACCCACGCTTCCCACGGGGTATAGATGAAGAAGAACACCAGAATGGTGGGAACCAGCACGCCGGCGATGCTGCCGGTGGCCTTCACCATCCAGATGCTGCCCACCAGATTCACGGCCATGCCCACATAGGGCTTGAGCCAATCCTCCGTCCACAGGCCCGCTGCATCCCGGTAGGTCAGCTGCATGATGCGGAACATCCACGAGAAGAAGTACAGCACGATGAGCATCATCAGCCGCTCATCCAGCAGATACTCCGGGCCAAGCCACACGGCGGCGATGAAGGGCTGGTAAAAGCACAGCATACACGCTGCTGCGCCGCCCACCAGCGCCACCCAGCCATAGGTCATGGTTTTGAAGAACCGGTAGTTGTCCTCACGGGAGTCCGTCAGCAGCTTATTGCCGATGCCGGAGAGGCTGCCGTTGGTGACGATCTCCACCAGGCCATTGACGGCGGTGAGGATATAGTAATAGTTGCTATACAGCGACAGCGCCGTCAGTCCCAGAAAGGAGGAGATGATGATGCTGTCGATGCTCACCAGAAAGGTGTTGCCCAGCTTATGGCCGAACAGCGTCCCCACCCGCTTATAGATGTCCTTTTTGGTCACCGGGTCCAGCTCACCCTGACACACGATGTCCGGGTAGTGCTTCCGGGCCGCCAGATACACCGCCACGTTGTTGGGGATCACCATCAGCGGCAGCAGGATGATATAGGCATAGTAATTGGAGAAGATCAGCAGCACCGCCGCCTGCAGGGTATACTGCACCACATAGCGCACGGTGGAGATCTTCAGCGTCACGTCGTTGCGCTGAAAGGCGGTAAACGTGGCGTTGTTATAGGCGAACATCAGGTAATCCAGCACGCTCTCCGACAGATAGATGGCGAAGAGGACGTACAGGTTCATATCCGGCGGACAGTCGTTTTTCACCAGCCATGGCAAAAACGGCATCACCGCCAGACCCATGCCCAGAATCACCAAACCCACGATGCGGTAGACCTTCCGGTAGAATTTCAGCATGGCGCACAGGGCCGGCTTGTCATCCTCGGCAATGGCCTTGTACATGGTGAACACCAAGGAGCTGTTAAAGCCCAGATTGGCCAGATTCAGCACCGTCAGCACGGAGGTGAACAGGGTGGACAGGCCGTTATACTCCTGTCCCAGTTCCTTGATGATAATGGTCTTGATGGCAAACGGCCCGATGAGGGTGGCCACCCGGTAGATGGCGCCCCAAAGGGTATTCCGCATGGTATTTTTGGCTCGTGAGAGCTTTTTCATAGCATCCGTCCGTTCTCTCAGTTTCGGGAGCGGCTCATGACCGCTCAAAGGCGGAAGTCTGCGGGAAGGTCCGCTGGAAGATATCCACCAGCTGCTGCCGCTCCGTATCGAAATCGAAGTCCATGGGGTCGTCGTTGACGCAGACCACCCGGTACTTCCCGCCCCGCAGCAGCCGCTCCACCTCCGACTCGCTCTGCTTGCCGATGGTGAGATAGGTGCTGTCGGGCTTTTTGGGGGCAAACCGGCCGCTGGCCAGCTGCCAGTACCGGAACAGGTACTGGTTCACGTCCGCCCGGTCCCGGAACTTGTGGCGGCAGGTGGCGTCCAGCACCTCCGGGAACCTGTCCCACACCTCCTCCAGCGTGCTCTTGCAGAAGGAGACGCAGGAGTGGTAATTGCGGAAGCCTGTGAAGTCCCCCCACGGGAGGAGGTACAGGTTATACAGCAGGCCCTTTCCGTAGCCGGGATAGAACCACTTGCCGAAATTCTGCCGGATGACACTGCGCTTATCGAAGCTCATGTTCACCAGCGCCATCATGTTCAGCATGATATAGGGCATGAAGTTGGCGGTGTCGTTGTTTTTGATGACGCCCATCACCGCCGTGTCACAGGGCAGGCCGTCCCGGAAGAAATCCTCCGGCTGGGAGGGCTTCATCAGGTACACGTCGTCGTTGAAATAGAGGAAGTGCTCCGCCAGATCCGGGATGCGGTGCATATTCAGCTCGATGGCATGGGAGCTGAAGGTAGGCAGATACTCCTCCGGGATGAAGTCCCGGTGATTGACGATATGCAGCTTGGGATGGTCAGGCTCCAGCCACGCAGGCAGGTGTCCGTAGGTCAGCAGGTGTACCTTTCGCACCCACGGGGCGTTCTGCTCGATGCCCCGGAACCAATAGCGGAACAGCCCCCACTCCCGGTAGCGGGCGGGGTGATTGTCGGCGCTTTTAGAGGCCCGGTATTTGGCGTGATCCGCCTGCCAGACCGGGTCAGACCCGTCCACCCATGGGATCACGATGTCAATGGGATGCGTGCTCATTGGTCCTGTGCTCCGTCCTTTTTCTGTTCCTCGGCGGCGCAGTCCAGACAGAAACCCACGGAATAGTGCTTCTCCCGGTCGGCCTCCGGCGGGATGACCCAGTAGTCGCCGTACTGATTCTTCAGATAGGTGTCCGGATCATGGGGCAGGTTGATGGAAAAGTCCTCAAACGGTCCCTTGATGGGGGGATAATATACCTCTTTGGGCATAATATGTCCGAAATAGTGGCCGATATCCGTGGGAACGGCCCACAGCCCCGTGTCCTTCTTGCACCGCACGAAGCGGTCAAACAGGTCGCCCCACTTCTTATAGGGACGGAAGGAGAACAGGAAGCCCACTGTACACCGCAGGCCATAGTTGAACTTTCCGGCGGAGGACTGGCTGAAGAACTTCTTCTTCTCCGGGCTGCGGTAGTGGTAGAACAGGGTGGATACCGCAATGTATTGCAGGCCCATGGCCGTTACGCCCTTGATGCCCCGGACAATGGGGTTTCTGGGGACGGACTCAATGGCGAAGATATCGATGTGAACGCCCTTGGGAAACGGCGTGTTATAGTCCAGAAACGCCGCCTTCAGGGTATTTTTCTTATATACGGCGGAGATCATGCTCTCCAGCTGATACTTGTCGGAATTGGGGGTGGTAAGCTCGTACTTGTCCCCCATGCACTCCTCGAACAGCTCCACGAAGCGGTTCAGATCCTCACGGGGCATGAGGATATCCACGTCGTCGTCCCAGGGGATAAAGCCCTTGTGGCGCACGGAACCCAAGGCAGTACCGCCGGCAGCCATATAGCACAGGCCGTGCTCCTGACACACCTGATCGATGTCCTTGATGATCTCCAGAAAGCACGCCTGCAGCGCCTTCAGCTCCTCCGGCGTCAGCTCGTGCATCATCTCCGTCTCCGGTGCGATCTGCATACACTTCCGGGTGGAGAACATATTTCTCAGCTTCGACATGACTCTCACGCTTTCTTTTCATCCACACAGTAGTGGATGCCCTTATACTGCTTGTAGCTGTGCTCCAGATCGATGAATACCGCATCGTGGCGGTAGACCCGCTCCTCCGGGGGAGGCAGTTGCATATAGTCGCCGTAGGAGATGGTCAGCCACTTGTCATAGTCCTCCGGCACCGGCATCTGATGGCCCTCGAACTCCAGATACGCCGGGTGGCGGAACCACCGGATGGGAAACCGCTGGCGCATGATGGTGGCGCCCTCGCCGAAGGAGGAGACGTACTCCGCATCCGCCAGTGAGTAGCGGCTCAGCCGCTTTTCGGCGCCCTTCCACATCTTGTACCGGGCCTTGAAGGACGGCACCAGCGTCAGCGCCAGCTTTTCGGCATAGTAGGTGACCTTGCCCTTGTGGGCGGGCAGGCGCTGGAAGTTGAAGCAGCAGTACATCATGGAATCCACCATCTGCCACAGCTGCTTCCACTTGGACTTGGGCACGGCGTCCAGCGGGATCACGTCGATCATCAGCCCCTGATGGATATCCAGATCCACGCTGTGACGGTTGATGAAGGTGGTGTTGTTGTCCTTGATCTCCGTGGCGGAGTGGCGGATGTTGAATTTATCGTTGGAGCGGACGCAGGAGTAGTGCTCCGTGTCCGCCTTTTCGTCCCAGATACGGCAGAGCTTTTCATAGTCGTCCCGCAGCATGAACACGTCCACGTCGTCGTCCCAAGGGATGAATCCCTTGTGGCGCACAGCGCCCAAGCAGGTGCCGCCGGCCAGCACGAAGCCCAGCCCGTTCTCCTGACAGAACTTCTGAAAATACAGCAGGATCTCCAGGAGCTTGCTCTGGATCTCCTGTATGGTGACCTCTTTCTTTTCTTCCATAGTTGACCTCTCACCGCCGACCGACCCGCAGGGGCAGACGGCGTCCTCTCTGTTTTTCTTCCTCGGTTATCACCGCAACGGAGTATTATACTCCCTGCGGTCCGGAATTGCAACCTCTGTGTCCGCCCTCTTACAGCACGGCCTTGACCGTCCGCAGCATGGTCAGCAGCTCCTGCCCCAAGCCAAAGTGCCGGATGCTCGCCAGATTATATGCCATTTTCCCCGGCAGCACCTGCTGCACATACGTCTCGTCCACATCCTCCGCCTTGTCCAGCAGCTCCGCCTCGTCCTTGTAGCGGATGCTGGCCTCGGAGGTCACTCCTGCCGGCAGCAGGAGGGTGGCCATCATCTCCGGGGTGTAGCGGGCCACGTACTTGGGCACCTCCGGCCGTGTCCCCACAAAGGACATGGAGCCGCCCAGCACGTTCAGCAGCTGGCCGATCTCGTCCAGACGGCAGCTGCGAATGACCTTGCCCACCCGTGTGATGCGGCTGTCGCCGCTGACTGTCACCTGACTGCCGATGCGGTCAGCGTTCTGCACCATGGTGCGGAACTTGAAAATGCGAAACTCACGCCCGTACTGGGTCACCCGCACCTGCCGGTAAAACACCGGGCCGTGGGAGTCCAGCTTGATGGCAATGGCCAGCACCAGAAATACCGGGCTCAGCAGCACCAGCAGCACCAGTGACGCCAGAATATCGAACAGCCGCTTGCACAGCAGACTCCCCTGCTTCCTTCGCAGCAGGTCATAATACGGGCGGACTTCCTCCGTCTGCATCTCCTGCGGCAGATCCTCCCACTTCCGCAGCATCACCGGAGATACTCCTTCACGATGTCCGTAAACTGCTCCGTCACATAGGCCGCATCCTCATCGGAGAGGCGGGTGTGCAGAGGCAGAGTGATGAGGTTTTCATAGTGGTGGTAGGCATTGGGATAGTCAGCGATATCGAAGCCCATGGCCTTGTAGGCCGTCATCATGGGCAGGGGCTTATAGTGGACGTTGCAGGCCACGCCCCGCTCCGCCATCCGCAGGATGATCTCATTGCGCTCCTTCTCCCCGATGCCGGGGGTCCACGTCAGGTACAGGTGGCCGGAGCTGGTATAGTCCGGGGTAAAGTGGGGCAGGGTCCGGATGCCCAGCGGGTGCAGGGCTTCATCATAGCGCTGGATCAGCTGATGCCGCCGCTCCAGCAGGCCGGGATAGCGCTCCAGCTGCTTCAGACCTATGGCGGCCATGAGGTCCGTCATGTTGCACTTATACCACGGCCCCACGATGTCGTACTCCCAAGCCCCCAGCTTGGTCTTGGCCAGAGCGTCCTTGGACTGGCCGTGGAGGCTCAACAGCTGATAGCGGTGGTACAGCTCCTCGTCGTCAAGGCCCGGCAGCGTGCGCCACGCGGATGCACCGCCCTCGGCGGTGGTGAAGTTCTTCACGGCGTGGAAGGAGAAGGAGGTGAAGTCTGCCAGAGCGCCGGTAGGCACCCCGTGACGGGAGGCGCCCAGCCCATGGGCGCAGTCGGCCACCACGGCCACCCGGCCCAGTGCCTCCTGCACATCGCCCTTGGGGCAGAACAGTGCCTTTTTCCCCTCTACCGCCTGATAGATACGGTCATAGTCGCAGGGGATGCCCCCCAGATCCACCGGGATCACCGCCTTGGTCTTTTCGGTGATGGCCTGCTCCATCTGGTCATAGTCCATCTCCAGCGAGTCCTTCTGGCTGTCGATAAACTTCACCGTGGCCCCCACATGGATGGCAGCCGCCGCCGTGGCGGTATAGGTGTACGCCGGCACCAGCACCTCGTCGCCTTCACCGATGCCCAGCACCCGCAGGTTCATCTCCTCCGCCGCCGTAGCGGAGTTCAGGCACACCAGCTTCGCCACATGGCAGTACTCTGCCAGCTCCTTTTCCAGCTGCTTGGTGCGGGGGCCGGTGGTGATCCAGCCGGACCGCAGGGCCTCGCACACCTCTTGGATCTCCAGCTCCGTGATATCCGGAGGGCTGAAGGGTATATTTCGCATATCGATACGCACTCCTTAGTCGGTTTGATCCGTTTCGTTGTTTTTCAGTCTGCGCCCGGTTGGGCGGACTTACATATTGTGAAATTATACTACAACCCTCGGCAAAATGCAACCGGCGGCGGCAGGTCATTTCACACTTCCCGGCGGTTTTTATGAATAGAAGGTAAATTTTCCTTTAATCCTGCACTTTTCCCTCGGCTTGGTGGGGCTTATGAGGGCATCTATATCGTGCCCTTATACCACCGCAGGATAAACCGTGCGCCGCCGGTGAGGACATTTTCCGCCTGCACCGTGCCGTTCTGCTGGGCCAGCACCTGACGGGAGAGGCTCAGGCCGATGCCGAAGTTGTTCTCCCCGGCGTTTTTGCCCCGGTAAAACCGCTGGAAAAGCCGGGGCAGCTCCTCCGGGTCGAAGCCCGGCCCATCATCCTGCACCGTGATCTCTGTGAAAATGGCTGTCTCCCGTGCCGTTACCTGCACCCATGAGGCGGCGTGCTCCATGCAGTTTTTCAGAATATTTCCCAGTGCCTCCGTGCTCCACGGCACGTCGCAGGTAAGCCGCTCCTCCCCCGCCTGAGCGGTGAAGCGGATGCTCCGCACCTCCATGGGGACCTCCAGCGGCTCCGCCGCACGGCGCACCAGCTCCGCCGCCGTGGTGTCCTGCGGGTGGAACACCACCGTCCCGGCGTCCAGCTGGGCCATTTTCAGCAGGGCCTCCACCAGCCACTCCATACGGCCCGTCAGCTTCTTCAGCTCCCGCATCAGCGCCAGACGCCGCTGGGGCGTCAGCTCCTCCTGCTCCAGCAGGGACAGGGTCAGCCGCATGGCCGTCAGGGGCGTCCGCAGTTGGTGGGAGATATCCGCCATGGCATCCGCCAGCCGGACACGCTCCTCCTGCTGTCGCTGGGCGTTCTCCCGCAGCCGCACCGTCATCTTCCCGATCTCGCTGCGGAGGATGGCCAGTTCTCCCTCCTCCTGCTGGGGCAGCACCTGCTGCTCCTGCCCGTGGAGAATGCGGTCAATGTCCCGGCTCATGCGCTCCAGTTCCCGGTAGCGCCGCCGGGTGGAGCCGTACCAGATGGCCCCGCAGACCGCCCCCAGTGCCAGCGTCAGCAGGCCGCAGGCGGGATACATCAGGGCCGCCGCCACGGAGCACACCGCCGTGGCCAGCAGCAGCCACAGGGCCGTCCGCCGCACCTCCGTGTTCTTCCAGATGCTCATGCGTCCACCATGTAGCCGATGCCACGCACCGTCCGGATGATCTGTGGGTCTGCGGGGTCGGTCTCGATCTTCTCCCGCAGGCGCTTGATATACACCGTCAGGGTGTTGTCATTGACGAAATCCCCGGCGGCGTCCCAGATCTCCTCCAGCAGCTGCGACCGGGAGAGGACCTTTCCCCGGTGGCTCAGAAACACCAGCAGCAGCCGGTATTCCAGCGCCGAGAGATACACATCCCGGCCGTCCCGTGTGACCCGCCCCTTCTCCGTATCCACCACCACACCGCCCAGCGGCACCAGCGTTTTCTCCTTGCCGTAGCGGCGCAGTACGCTGCGGATGCGGGAGACCAGCTCTCTGGGCCGAAAGGGCTTGGCGATGTAGTCGTCGGCCCCCATGTCCAGCCCCAGCACCACGCTGCTCTCGTCGCCGGAGGCGGTGAGGAAGATCACCGGCAGACCCCGGCTCCGGGCATAGGCGCACACGCCGAAGCCGCTGCCCTCCGCCAACTGCACATCCACCAGCAGCAGCCCCGGAGCCGTCTGCTCCACCAGCTGCCTGGCCTGAGTTTCCCCGGTAGCCGTCTCCACGGAAAAGCCCTCACTCTGCAAAAATGCCGACAGCGATGCCGTGATCTGTGCATCGTCCTCCACCAGCAGGATCCGCTCCATACGCCCCTCCTTCCCCGGCGTTATCCCACGGGATAGCGCCAGCCGTCCTCGATCTCGCCCTTTCTGGCCCGGCCCATGAGCTCACGGGCCACCTCCTGCACCGGCCGCTGCCGGTACAATATCTCATAGACGCACCGGCAGATGGGCATCTCCACGCCGGTCTTTTCCGCCAGCTGGTGCATACTGGCGGCGGCATAGTAGCCCTCCACCACGCCGCCGGTCTCCGCCAGCGTCTGCCCGACGGACTTGCCCTGTCCCAGCAGGATGCCCGCCCGGCGGTTCCGGGAGTGCATGGAGGTGCAGGTGACGATCAGATCCCCCATACCCGCAAGGCCGCCGAAGGTCTGGCGGTCGCCCCCCAGCCGCTCCCCCAGATGGCACAGCTCCACCATGGCCCGTGTCATCAGCAGGGCTTTGGTGTTGTCCTGATACCCCATACCGTCGCAGATGCCGCAGGCCAGCGCCACCACGTTCTTCAGGGCGCCGGACAGCTCCACTCCCACGATATCGGGGCTGGTATACACCCGGAAGCGGTCGTTCATAAAGGCGTCCTGCACCGTGAGGGCAGCCGCCTGAGACACGCTGGCCGCCACGCAGCCGGTGGGGAGCCCACGGCCCACCTCCTCGGCGTGGGAGGGGCCGGACAGGGCGGCGATGGGAAAGGCTCCCCCCGTCTCCTGCTCCAATATCTGGCTCATCCGCAGGTGGGTATCCCGCTCGATGCCCTTGGCCGCCGTCACCAGCAGCGTATCGGGGCGCAGCAGCGGAGCGGCGGCATGGGCCGTCTCCCGCACGGCGTAGGACGGCACCGCCACCACCACCAGCTCCGCTTCCGTCAGGCAGCCCATATCCGCCGTCAGGCGCAGCTCCGGCGGCAGAGGAACGCCCTCCAGCCGGGGGTTCTCTCTGGCCCGCTCCATATACGCCGCCTTCTCCGGCACATGGGACCACAGGGTCACCGGATGTCCGTTCCGATGCAGCACCAGCGACAGCGCCGTTCCCCAGCCGCCGCTGCCCAATACCACCGTTTTCATGTCACGCCTCCCGCTCTCCTCTCCGCCGGGGATGTCCTTCCCGGCGGCAGGAATCTATATTCCGTGATATTTTACCACAAACGGCGGACAGTGCCAAGTGGTTTCCTTCGCTTTTCCCGGTGACAATGCCGTCACCTTGACGGCGGCTGAACGCAAAAAAGCGCCGCACACCCAAATGGCTGAATATCGTTACCACGCTCTTCAGCAGCGATGAGAGATAGGAGGACTCCAGAAACTCCGCCATCTGGCCGGAATAATTGTCATAGATACGGTTCACCGCATGGTTCAGGGAAATGCTGATGATGGCGATGGCCCGTGCGATATCCAGATAGTAGCTGCGCCTGCCGGTCAATGTTTTTTCCTGCATAGTCGTGTCCTCGGAATGGAAGTTTATGAGGAATTTATGAACGGAAGCTTAAGAAGCTTAAGACGTTAGCATTACATAGGCCACGCTGTCGGATTGCAAGAAAAAATATGTCCAATTTTGTATTTTACATGGACTTCATGGAGATTCTGCGGGGCGCCACAGAAAGGCCGGCGCATCCGTAACGGATGCGCCGGCCTTTCTGTATGTATCCATAGGTCGCAGGATCACTCCACCAGCCCGTATTTGACCTTGATGCGGTCCAGCTTTTCCAGCATGGGCTCCGCCAGCAGCAGCAGGAAGATCACCGTGGCGCAGGCGTGAACACAGTCCATGGGGAAGCCGGTGATATAGTACGTCAGCAGCGTCTGCCAGTTCATCTCTGCCCCATAGATCAGCGCCGACACGGGGTTCATGATGGCCCCGTAGATGACGAAGGTGACGATGCCGCCGAACACCGCCAGAGCGCCCCGGCTGCGGCGCAGCCAGCCCTTGCGGAACAGCACTCCGGCCAAAAAGCCGATGATGCCCATACTGAACATCTGGAAGGGTGTCCACGGCCCCTGGGAAAAGAGGACGTTGCTGGCCAGCATGGTCATGGCCCCCACCAGAAAGCCCGTCTCGCCGCCGAAGGCCACCCCGGCGATGATGGTCAGGGCCATGACAGGCTTGAACTGGGGCAGCATGAAGAAGGCCGCCCGGCCCGCCACGCCCAAGGCGCACAGCACGGCAATGATGGTCAGCTCACGGGCCTGAGGGCGTCGGCCCTCAAAGACCATGAAAAACGGCAGCATACACTCCAGCATCACCAGCAGGGCGGTGATATAGTAGTGGGTGCGGCCAAAGAGGCCCACGCACACCACCAGCGTCACGGGGATCATCAGCAGGATCAGCACGGAGGCCACCACCGTGCGGCGGGAGAGCTTCCGTTTTTCCACCGGAGTCTGTACCTGCACCGGCGGCGGCGCCCGACGGCCGATAGAGGCCACCAGCACGAACATGGCCACCAGAAATACGCCATAGGTGGCCAGCGTCTGCCACCCGGCAGCAGAGACCTTGCCGCCGCCCACCAGCGCCGTCAGATCCGTCTTGCGGGTAGCCATCCACAGGATCACCAGCGCCACGGCGCCGGACACGGCGGCCAGCGCCCTGCGCCACCACGGAAGCTTCGGGGGCTTCCAGTCGGCAGACTCCTCCGCCGCCGGCGGCAGCGGTGCATAGGTGTGCTGTACCTCCGGCTCCGGTGGGACGGTACCGCCGATACCCGCCATGACGTCCTCCGCCGTGACGGCGTGGGGCAGCAGCCCACGGGCCATGCGGTCAGCGGAGGTGGTGTAGAAGCTGTTGCCGCCGAAGAAGGCACGGGGCGTCCCCTCGGCAGAGATGCTGCCGTCGAAGAACAGGGCGCAGCGGTGGGCATAGCGGGCGCAGAACTCCACGTCGTGGCTCACCATCAGTACCGTCACGCCGCCGGAGAGCAGAGAGCGCACCATGGCGGCAAAGGACTGCTTGAACTCGGCGTCCAGTCCCTTGGTGGGCTCGTCCATCAGCAGGATATCCGGCTCCAGCAGCATGACCTTGGCCAGCGCCGCACGCTGCTGTTCACCGCCGGAGAGGTCGTAGGGATGGCGGTCCAGCAGTTCCGTCAGACGGCAGAGGGTCACCATTTGCTCCACCCGCCGCTGCTGCTCCGCCGGGGGCAAATACAGTCCGTCGAAGGTCTCGAACAGATCCTCCCGGACGGTCTTTTTCACGAACAGTGCCTGGGGGTTCTGGGGCAGGACCCCCAGCCGGCCCGTATGGCGCACCGTGCCACGGTAGGGTCGCAGTCCCTCGCTGAGAAGCCGCAGGGTGGTGGATTTGCCGGTGCCGTTGCCGCCCAGCAGAGCCATGAACTCCCCCTGCCGAACACTCATATGGAGACCTCGGACAATATCCGGGCCTTTTTCCTCGTATTTGAACCACACGTCCTCCGCCGCCAGCACCACCTCGCCGCAGGGAGGGATCTCCTCCGGCGGCAGGGGCCGGGCAGGGTGATCCGTGAGCCACTCCGTCAGGAAGGCTCTGCCCTCCCGCACCGTCACCGGGCAGGGGGCATCGCTCTGTACCGAGGCCCAGATCCGCATGGCGGAGGGCATGGCCAGAAACATCCGGTGGCCCTCCTGCCGCAGCAAGCCGCCCACCTCCGCCGGTGCGCCGGCACACAGCAGCCGTCCGCCGTCCATCACCGCCGCATGGGTGGCCAGCGGCAGAGCCTCCTCCAGCCGGTGCTCCGTCAGAAGGACGGTGGTCCCCAGCTCCCGGTTGATGCGGCCCAGCGTCTGGAGGAAGTCCGAGGCGGCAATGGGGTCTAACTGGCTGGTGGGCTCATCCAGGATCAGCACACGGGGCTGCATCACCATCACCGAGGCCAGACTCAGCAGCTGCTTCTGTCCGCCGGACAGCTCCGTGACGTTTTTATAGAACCAGTCCTGTATCCCGAAGAAGGAGGCCATCTCCGCCACACGGCGGCGAATGGTGGGGGTGTCGAAGCCCAGACTCTCCAGTCCGAAGGCCAGCTCGTGCCAGACCTTGTCCGTCACCACCTGATTCTCCGGTGACTGCTGCACAAAGCCGATCTCCGCCGCCTGACGGCGGCCGGGGATCTGGGACAGCGGCGTGCCGCAGAAGGTGATCTCCCCCTCCCGCAGGCCATGAGGCGCCAGTACCGTTTTCAGCTGCCGCAGCAGCGTGGACTTTCCGCAGCCGGAGGGGCCGCAGAGCACCATGAACGCCCCCTCCGGCAGCGTGAGGGTAACATGGGACAGCGCCGGGCGGCGCTGCTGGGGGTAGGTAAAGCTGTAATTCTCCAGATGCAGAAGCTCCGTCACCGGCGCACCTCCTTCTCGATTTGTCTCCACTGGCGGGCTGCCGCCAGATCCAGCGCCGCCGGGGTCAGGCACAGCAGGAAATAGACCACGAAAAAACTCACGGTCATGGGCGTCACAGGCGCTCCCGCCAACGAGGGATAGTAGCGGAACCGCAGGCCTCCGGCCAGCACGCCGCAGAATACATAGGCCCCGCAGAAGATGAGCCATACCAGCAGGCTCCGGTCCCGGTCGTCCATGCGATAGATGGAGAAGGCCGTGCGGCCCTTTTCGCCGTAGCCTCGGCTCTTCATACTGTCCGCCGTCTCGATGGCGCTCTCCAGCGACCATGTGACCATGATGGAAAAGACCTTCATGGCGTTTTTCGTGCGGCGGAGAAGGCTGCCGTTCTCCGTGTCACGGCCCATGTATTTCTGGGCCTGCGCCACGGTGTGCAGCTGGGTGCGGAACCGGGGAACAAAGCGCATGGTCATAGACAGCACCAGTGACAGGGCGGGGATCACCCTGCCAAAGAGATAGATGAACTTATCCGAGGTCATGACGGCGTTGTAGCAGGTGAACCACAGCAGCGTGGCCGACAGCAGTGCCGCCGAGGCAAGGCCGTAGAGCATACTCTCCAGCGTCAGGGGATTGCCGGAGGGGAGATAGGCCAGTATGGTAACGCCCTGATGGGTGAAGGCCGGGTTGATGACCGCCGCCAGCACCGCCATAGGCACCATCCACACGGCGCTTTTCCGCAGGGAGCGGGGCCCCAGCAGCACAGCATGGTAGATCACGGCCCCGCACACCGACAGCAGCAGGCATACCGGGTGAGTCAGGCACATGGAAAAGGCGATGACCAGCACGAAATACAGGAAGTTCACCGCCGGATGGCAGCTGCCGAACACATCGCTGTATCGCATGGTCATCGCCTCCCTTCGCCGGTCCTTCTCACTCGCCCACGGCGGCCCCGCCGCCTACATCCTGTCCCAGATCGCAGGTATAGACCCAGCAGATCACATCACCCGGCTGCACCGTGTAGCAGGAGCAGCCGTAGTTGGGATACCAGTCGTTGACGCTGTACATCCAGCCGGAGCCGCTGCCCACGTCGAATTCATACAGGTTGTGGATGCCCTGAATGTAGGCACTCTCATACAGGGGCGTCCATTTGGACTCCATCTGGATGCGATTTTCCCGGCACACCCGCTGCAGCACGTCAAAGACGTTTTCCCCGGTCTGGAAGCCCACCTCCACCGGGGCCAGAATGACGCCGTCCTGAGGCACCTGCTCCCGCTTGTCGGGGTCGCAGGCATCCATATTGTCCAGAATGGTGGCGCAGGAGATGGAGATGGTGCAGGTAGCGTCATAGTCCACCTGCTTGGCGCCGCAGCCGGCCAGAGCCAGCAGCATCAGCATCGCTGAAAGCGCCGCAAAGATACGTTTTTTCACGGAAGATTGCTCCTTTCCGACCCGGTGCAGTCAGGAAAAAGGCCGGTTCCCTCCGGAAACCGGCACCGGCCGCCCCGCCGCCCGCTCCGTCTCCGGTGAAGCGGCGTTCTGCGCTATCTCATTGTGTCCCATTATACGGAATCTCCTCCGGGAAGTCAACTGGAAAAGCCCTCCTCCACAGGGGAAGGAGGGCTTTATGGCCAAAGGACCCGCTGTGGGGAATTCACAGGAAGAACTTCCGGTGAAGGGAGCGGCGCAGAGGCGGACAGACGGCAATGATGATCAGCATCACCCCCAGCAGCACCCCGGCGGCCAGCGGATAGAAGGACCAGAAGAAGGTCTGGTGAACGCCGAAGGTCAGGTTCAGCAAAAACTCCAGCAGCATGGCAAGCCCGCCGGCGGCAATGAGGGCGCCGCCGAAGATGTAGAGATACCCCCGGCGGACGTAGCGCAGCAACGCCACCACGGTGGTGATGAGTACCCCGATGGATCCTGCCACGGGGAAGGCGAAGGTCAGGAACCAGTGTCCGCCGGTGGCGAGGTCGATATACAGCAGGTACAGAATAATGGCGGCAAAATCCACCGGCACGAAGATCACCGGGTTAGGCCGCTTGAACCACAGGGGCAGCACCGTCAGCACATACAGCAGCAGGATGCCGCCGGAGGCATAGCCGGACCAGAGGATACCCCCGTTGATGCGCCAGTCGCACAGCACGCAGATCACCGCCGGCAGCAGGGCCAGCGCCGTCAGGATAAAGCACACGCCGGAGCGATTCACCTCCTCCGGGTGGACCCGCTCATCCGGGGGATAGGGCGGGTCGGCAGGGGTGCGGGGAATATCCGGGTGGAACACACGGGTGCCGCACAGAGGACACACCCGCTGGCTGTCCGCCAGCTCCACGCCGCATTTGACACAATACATGGCTTTGCGCTCCTTTCTTCTCTCAGCGCTGGTTGCTCTCCGCCTTCACCGGCAGGCCCAGCTCATGCAGCACCTGATAAAAGTGCAGCTCCAGCTCCGGCTCCCGGATGTTGCGGATGCAGTTGATATAGGCGGTGCCGTTCCACGACACCACGGCGCAGCCGTGGGGGGCCGCCGCCTGCACACCGATGATGAAATCCATCCGGCGCACATAGGGGGCCATGGCCTCCGGCAGACGGACATTACCCAGATTGGACAGGCACAGACAGGACTTCCGCTCCCCCACTGCGTCGAACACCAGCTTCATGGCCAGATTCTTCACGAACAGCGGCATCACCCGCAGCACGGGGGAGCGCTCGCTGGCCACATTGGCGGCGAACTTGGCCTGCATGGTGTGAGGATTGTTCTCCAGTCCCATCCGGTGATGAACGGCGGCGCAGATCTCCCGGAAGGTGAAGTCTCCCATACGGGGATCGATCTCCGGGGTGATGTAGGAGGCGAAATTCCGCAGGGTGCGGGTGGGAAACAAATTCCGCAGATTCACGGGGATCAGCACCTTCACCGGCTTGCGGTGGCTGCGGCGTGGCTCCTTCTCCGCCTGCAGGCGGTCGATGGCCTGCATCATGGCGGCGGCCAGCAGCTCCGTCACCGTGACGCCGTACTCCCTGGCACAGGAGCGCAGGGTATCCGCGGGTACCATCAGCGTCACCAGATTCTTGAAGCCGTCCGGCTCCGGCGTGCCGCTGAGGTGATAGGCGGTGGCCTCCTTGCGGCTGGCCTTCACATCCCCGGCATAGCGGAGAAAGCTGTCCTCCAGCTCCTCCTCGTCCGGCTCCTCCAGACGGCCCAGTACGCCGTTCTCCGCCGGGATGGTGATGCCGTACTTCTGGCACAGGTACTCCGCCAGCAGCGTCTTGAGGAAGATGGTTCCGCCGGTGCCGTCGGTGATGGCGTGGAAGAACTCCACGGCAATGCGGTCATGGTACACCAGCACCCGCAGGGCGCAGCGCCGCACCTGATCGAAGGGGACGTGGGCCAGCGGGCAGCTCTTCTCCGACTGAATGGCCGGGGCCTGGGGGATCTGCTCCAGATAGTACCAGAACACCCCCCGCCGCAGCCGCACCGCCATGGACGGAAAGCGCCGCACCGTCACATCCAGCGCCGAGCGCAGCACCGCCGTATCCACCGGCTCCGTCAGGGTGGCGGACAGGCGGAAAAAGTTGTTCCAGTTGCGGCGCTTGGCGGCGGGGTAGATCTTGGCGGCGTTATCCAGCCGCATCCACCGCAGGCTCCGGGCCGGGGAGAGCACCTTATCCAGAAAATGGTTGATGGACTGAAAGTCCTCCTCCATGTTCTCGGTGAGGCAGTACAGCACATAGGCGTGCCACCGTTCCGGGGCAATGTGCATTTTGCTGCGGCAGCCGGACTGCAGCAGCTTCTCATGGAGCATCCGGGTGTCGTCCAGCATCACCTCGTCCCCGCCCACAAACAGCAGGGACGGCGGCAGGCCGTGGAGATCACCGAACAGCGGGGAGCACAGGGGATCCTCCGGCGTCTGGGTATAGCACCCGGCGTAGAAGGTCAGCAGTTCACGGGTCATGGAGGGGTCCACATCCCGGTTGGTCTCGAAGGAGGCTCCGGAGGAGGTAAGGTCCGTCCACGGGGAGATGCCCACCAGCCCGCAGGGCAGGGGCCGTCCCAACTCCTTGAGCTTCAGGCACAGGGCATAGATGAGCCCACCGCCGGCGGACTCGCCGCACAGCAGGATCTGCCGGGCGGGATAGCCCTTTTTCAGCAGATACTCATAACTCTCCATCGCATCCTCCAGCGCAGCGGGATAGGGGTGCTCCGGGGCCAGCCGGTAGGCGGCGCAAAACACCCGGACACCGCACTCCGTGGCCAGTGTAGAGGCAAAGCCCTTGGCGTACTCCAGACTGCCGCAGGTATAGCCGCCCCCGTGGAGGTACAGGATCACGCCGGTGCGGCGCTCGTCCTTGGGCATGATCCACGCCCCCTGAAAATTCCGGAAGTCATGCTCACGGGAAAAGGTCTCCCTCCGGTGCATGGCCGTCATCAGTTCCCCCAGCTTGTCCTGCCCCTTCCGGGTCAGCTCCAGAGAGCAGTTTTCCGCCAGAGGCTTGAAGAAATTCAGTTGTGAGCGCACCAGCTTTGCGTGCAGTTCCATGTGGGTCCGTTCCTTTCCTGATCTCGTATCTTATGATTATAGCATTTACAGGGTGCCGTGTAAATACGACGCCCCGGCGGGAAAATGTGAATTTTCTGTGTTATTTCCGTTCCCTATGGCGGAATTTTCCCACAGGCGGCGGGGCGGTCTTGCAATCCCGCCGCAGATTTGCTATGCTGAAAAAAACACGGGAGGTGCGGCGGATGATGCAGGCTTGGACACCGGAGGGCATGGCCTTTTTGCAAGATGCCATGGCCTGCTGCGGCTACTATCCGGCCTTGGCCCGGCGCATCGCCCCCTATCTGCCGAAGCAGGCCCATGTGTGCGACGCCGGGTGCGGGCTGGGCGGGCTGTCCGTGGCGCTGCTGCCCTACTGCCGCCACGTCACCGCCGTGGATCGTGCGGCGGCGCCGCTGGAGAACCTCCGGCAGCGGGCAGGCCATGACCCCCGTCTCACGGTGCGGCAGGGGGATATCCGTTGCCTGCCGCCGGAAACGCCCTACGACGCCATGGTGTTCTGCCTGTTCGGCGACGTGGAGGAGGCGCTGACGGTGGCCCGGCAGCAGTGCCGGGGAACGGTGCTGCTCATCCGCCGTGACTACGCCTATCACCGGTTCAGCACCGGCCGGGTGCCGGTGGGCTTCACGGCAGCGGACCCGGAGGATACCCTGCGCCATCTGGGCCTTTCCTATCGGATGGAGCGTTTTTCCCTGGAGTTCGGTCAGCCCTTCCGATCGCTGGAGGATGCCCGGCGATTCTTCCGGCTCTATGACCGCAGCGGCGGAGCAGACCCTCCCCTGCACCGATTGACGGCGGGACCGTCGGCGGAATTTCCCTACTACCTGCCCAATCGGAAGGACTTGTGCCTGCTGGCGGTGGAGACAGGGACCATTAAGGAGGGATAATATGGACAGGCATATCCTCATCTGCGGGGAGCGTGGTGTGGGGAAAAGCACCCTCATCCGCCGGCTGCTGGCGGAGAGTACCCTCCCCGTAGGCGGCTTCGTCACCCGCCGCCTGCCCCAGGCGGACGGGGACGGGATGTTCCCCATCTACCTGCACGCCGCCGCCCTGCCGCCGGAGGAGCGGCCCTATGACCCGGAGCATCTGGTGGGTACCTGCGACAGCCGCCGCAGTGTCCGGTATCCGGAGGCCTTTGACCGGCTGGGGCCGCCGCTGCTGGCATCGGGCGGGCTGCTGGTAATGGACGAGCTGGGCTTTCTGGAAAATGACGCCCACCGGTTTCAGGCGGCGGTGCTGGCGGCGCTGGACGGCTCCACGCCGGTGCTGGCTGCCATCAAGCCCAAGGAAACGGACTTTCTCCGCCGGGTGCGCCAGCACCCCTGCGGGGAGGTATTCTACATCACACCGGAAAGCCGTGAGGCGCTCTATCAGCGTCTGCGGAGTCGGATCCTGCAATGGAACAAGGAGAAGCTATGAATCAGATCTTTGCACAGCTGTTTTATGAGATGGAAAAGCACCGGGACACGGTGCTGGTGACGCTGATCGACGCAGCGGGCAGCGCCCCCCGGAAGAGCGGTTCCCAGATGCTGGTAGGTGCCAGCGGCCGGCTCACCGGTACCATCGGTGGCGGCGCTGTGGAGCGCCGCAGCGAGGAGATGGCCATGGCCCTGCTGAGGGAGAAGCGCTCTGCCGTCCACGATTTTCTGCTGCACACCGCCGCCTCCGGCGGCGATATCGGCATGGTGTGCGGCGGCGACGTGACGGCCCATTTCCAGTTCATCCCGGCGGAGGATGCGTCGTGGCAGGCGCTGGCCTCGGCCCTGACAGAGCGGCTCACCGCCCATCAGCGGGGCTGGCTGGTGCTGCGGGAGGACGGCGGCTGCGGCGCTCTGCTGGGGCCGGAGGGTCTGCTGTGGGGCAATCTGCCGAAGGGTGTAGAACCCACTTCTCTCCAAACCGACTGCGTCCGGCGGGGCGGCGTGTTCAGTATGCCCCTGCCCATCGGGGAGCGGGCGCTGCTGTTCGGGGCGGGCCACATCTCGCAGGCCCTGTGTCCCCTGCTGGTAACGGTGGGCTTCCGCCCGGTGGTGTTCGACTGCCGTCCGGAGCTGGCCACTCGCACCCTGTTCCCCACGGCAGAGGAGATCATCTGTGGGGACTTCACCTCCATCAAGGACCACCTCACGGTAACGGAGGAGGACTTCGTGGTCATCATGACCAACGGCCATATGCACGACTTCCATGTGGAGGAGCAGATCCTCCGTGGGCCGTTTGCCTATGTGGGGGTCATCGGCTCCCGCACCAAGACCGCCTCCGTGAACCGGAGGCTGCGGGAGGCGGGCATCCCGGAGGAGTCCATCGCACAGGTCCACACCCCCATTGGCACCGCCATCCGTGCGGTGACACCGGCGGAGATCGCCGTCAGCATCGCCGGGGAGATGATCCTGTGCCGGGCAGAGCGCCGGGGTGATAAGCCCCATGGCTGCCCCATGCACTGAATCAGAAAGGGAGGGACGCTTGTCCCTCCCTTTTTATACAGGAAATATTTCTCCCACAGACCAAACCGGAAAAAGTTCTTCCCTTTTGCCGCCGGATGTGGTATACTCCCTGCGACAGGGGCCCTCCCTGTCCAAGCGCCGCCGCTGGCGGCGTTCGTTCGGTTCACGCCGTTCTCTAAACAAAAAATGGGAGGATACCAAACATGCAGAAGCTACAAACCCAACACCTGACACGGGCCGCCGCCGTGGGCGCCGCCTACGCCGTACTGAGTCTTTTCAGCTCCGTGTTCAGCCTGACCTTCGGAGTCGTGCAATGCCGCTTTTCTGAGGTGCTGTGCGTACTCCCCTTTTTCTTTCCGGAGACGGTCTGGGGCCTGTTCGCCGGATGCCTCATCACCAATATATTGAGTCCCTATGGTCTGCTGGACCTGATCGTGGGATCTCTGGCCACCCTCATCGCCGCCCTGCTGACAGCCCGATGCCGGAAAAAATGGCTGGCCCCTCTGCCGCCGGTGGTGCTGAACACTCTGCTGGTGGGGGCTGTCATCGCCTATGAGGAGACGGGCCTTACCGCCGCCTTCCCCGCCACATGGGCCATCAACGGCCTGACCGTAGGCGCCGGAGAGGCCATCGCCTGCTATGGGCTGGGGATGCTCCTGCTGTGGCAGCTGCCCAGGATCCCCTATTTCCGGGATCACGGCTGCCGCTGATAAAGTGCCTTTGTGGGCAGCTTCATTATATCATGTAGAGCAATCGATCCAACGAAACTAAAAAATTGATTTATTCGGCGTGAAAGCTACCGGAGCGCTGCGGCATCCCCGCAGCGCTCCGGATGCATATAGGGCAGCCTCCGGGGAAACGGTGCAGCCCTCAGCTTCACATTATGTCAACCGCACTTGACGTTCCCTGCGGAAGCTGGTATGATGGTATTATATGGTGCGCCATGAAATCTGCAGATCACTTGAAACGGAGGTCACCCCATGGATAAGCCCCTTTCCACCAAGCCGGAGGAGTGCCATTACTCTTTCTTCCAGCACACTCAGTGCGAATTTTTCCCCTGTCACAAAACAGCCAAGCCGGAGGACTTCAACTGTCTGTTCTGCTACTGTCCCCTCTATGCGCTGGGCGACAAGTGCGGCGGCAACTTCGCCTATGTGGGCGACGGCATCAAGGATTGCAGCGGCTGTCTGGTCCCCCATGGCCGGGGCAGCTACAGCTACATCACCAAGAAATTCCCGGAACTGGCGGAGCTGGCCCGAAAAAAGGACACTAAGTAAAAAAGCATCCCCTGACCAGCAGGTCAGGGGATGCTTTTTTTACGTTTTGCCGTTTTGCTTCTTCTCGTGCCTACGGCATAGGCCTCGGTAGATCAGCAGCCCTATGGCGCTGACTGCCAGCGTTCCGGCAAACACCAGAATAGCAAAAAGGTAGTTTTTTCCACCCAGAGCGTTTCCGCCCACGGTGGAGGTGACGATGGAAGGGACACGCCCCAACGAACAGATCAGCAGCCACTTGCCCCAGGACAAATCGGTCAGTCCCGCAAAGTAGCACAGCAGATCCTTGGGCGTCCCCGGCACAACGAATACGAGCCAGAACAGCAGATCCCGCTTAGGGGAGCTCTGCAAAAAACGCAGAGACTCGATTTTTTCCTTAGGAAAGAAAACCTCCACCAGCTCCCGGCCGAACCGGCGCACGAAGGCGAATACCACCACGCTGCCCAGAAAAGCCCCCAGCATACACAGCACCGTACCCTGCACCGCACCGAAGGCATAGCCGCCGCTGATCTCCAGCGGCTCGCCGGGGATCACAGCCACCAGTACCTGCAAAAGTGTCATGCCCACATAGGCCACCTGACTCCACAGGCCGTGGCTGTCCACCCACATTCGGAACTTCTCCGGTTCGGATACAAACTTCACCATGGGCTTGCCCACGAACCAGCAGATAGCAGCGCTGAACACCACAAATATGACGATGGCCACCCCGCCGATGAGCTTTTTCTGGTTTTCCGTAAAATGCCTTTTCTCCATGTCAGAATTATTCTCCGTGTATTGGGATGCTCTTACTATACCACAGACGCTTTACGTTTATTTGAACAGGCTATGAAGTTTTCCGTAAACATCGAAAAACCGTCACCGGATGCCCGCCACAAAGCAGCCGGGGTCCCTCTGCCGCTGGGCCGCCGCCCAGCGCAGCATCTGCCCCACCGGCACGGCCCCGGTGATGACGCCGCTATCCCACCGGTCCGCCGTGACGCTCTCCAGCCACGGATCTGCTGTCCGGGTGCGAACATAGTAGGGATGTGCCACGGCATCGGCCTCCACCGCCATGGGCCGGGCCGTCTCCGTGTAGAAGCCGTCCTCTCCTGTCAGCAGGTCCAGACAGTCCTGCACCACATTGGCCGCCGTGGGATAGCGTCCGGCGCCCTGCCCGAAGTAGCTCTGGCGGCCCAGCAGCTCCCCGGTGCAGGAGATGAGGTTATAGTTCCCCGGCACCGCCGCCTCCGGCTCGCCCTCCGCCACCAGCGCAGGCTCCACATAGGCGGCCACGCCCGTCTCCGTCCGCTGGGCGCAGGCCAGCAGCTTGCAGGTGAAGCCATGAGCCCGGAAGTCTTTCATATCCGCTCCGGTGACGGTGCGGATACCGAAGGCCGGGATGTCCTCCTCCCGCAGCAGCGCATCAAAGGCGATGTTGGCGGAGATGGTCAGCTTCCGACGGATGTCGTCGCCGTCGATGTCGGCGCTGGGATCCGCCTCGGCATAGCCCAACTCCTGCGCCCGCTGCAGCACAGCGGGAAAATCTGCTCCCTGTCGGGCCATGGCATCCATGATGAAGTTGGTGGTGCCGTTCATGATGCCTCCCACCTCCGTCACGGTGTCCACCCGGCGGCAGCGCTGCAAATTTACCAGCCAAGGGATACCTCCGCCCACCGCCGCCGTGCAGCGCAGGGCCGCGCCGTTTTCATGGGCCAGCGCCGTCAGCTCCCGGTAGTAGGCACTGATGACCGCCTTGTTGGCCGTCACCACGTCCTTCCCCGCCGCCAGCGCCCGGCAGATCCATTCATAGGCCGGGTGCAGACCTCCCAGCACCTCCACCACCGTGTCGATATCTGTGTCCCGGAGGATGGCCTCCACGTCCTGCACCGCCGCCTTGCCCAGCGGCGGCGCCTCCCGGCGCACCAGCACCTTCTTCACATTCAAGGCCCGGTTTTCCTGCGCCAGCTCCCACACGCCGCCGCCTACCACGCCGAAGCCCAGCAATCCGATGTTCATTCCGTCTCCTCCTTCTTCTCGATGATGTGTACGTTCAGGTGATTGTAGCACATCTCCACTCCCGCCTCGTTAAAGGCGGTGCGTATCTCCTCCAGCAGCTGATAATACGCCGGCCAGTAGTCCTCTGTTTTCGTCCAGCACCGCACAATGTACTCAATGCTGCTCTCGCCGTAGCTGCTGACGTACACCACCGGCGCCGGATCGGCCAGCACGTTGGCCGTCCGCCCCACCGCCGTCAGGCAGGCCCTTCGCACGTCCGCCGCGGCATCGTCGTAGGAGGCCGTGACCTTGTGCTGGAGCCGCCGGGTGGCCAGCGTGGAGTAGTTGATGATCTTCCCGGAGGACAGGGTGCTGTTGGGAACTGCCAGCCGCTGGCCCTCCATGGTCTCCAGAAAGGTATAGGTCAGGCTCATCTCCCGCACCGTTCCCTCCCCGCTGGGGGTATCGATGTAATCCCCCACGGTAAAGGGCTTGGTCACCAGCAGCACCAGCCCGCCCGCCACGTTGGCCAGCACGTTCTGCACCGCCAGCGACACCGCCAGCGATACCACCGAGAACAGTGCCACCAGCGATGTCACGGGGATGCCCAGCTGCTGAGCCACAATCAGCACCGTCACCACCCACAGCACGAACCGCACGGTGCTGACGATGTATTTGCTGACCCGCTGCTCCAGCGTGGTCTTGCCCAGCACCCGGCGCAGCAACACCGTGATGATCCGCACCGCCAAGATGCAGACCACCAGCGTCACCACCGCTCCCAGCAGCGCACCCACGGAGATGATCCCCAGATGCAGGGCCGACAGATCCAGCTTTTCATTCAGTGCATTATCCATGACTGGCACCTCCCGGAAGAATTTTTCTTGATTATACCCCATATCCGTCTCATTGACAAGAGTCCGTGTCCCACGGAAAATCTGTGAGAGATAAAAAGTTTTTCTTACATTTTATTAAGAATGTGTTATAATGAAATGGATAAAAATGTATACGAGAAAAGAGTTGAATGGGATGTTTACGGAAGGCCAACTGGTCATTTATGGAGGAGAAGGGGTGTGCCGCATAGCGGCGGTGGGACCCTCCTCCCTGTCCGGAACGGACAAAACCAAGCTTTACTATACGCTGACGCCTCTGACCCGCAGCGGCACGGTGCTGACCCCGGTGGATACCAAGGTGCTGATGCGCCCCATCCTCAGCCGGCAGGAGGCGGAGGACTTCATCGCCCAGCTGCCCCAGCTGCCGCCGGAGGAGCCGGAGAGCCGCAGTATGCGACTGCTGAAGGAGTTCTATCAGCAGATCGTCACCTCCTACGACTGCCGCCGCATGGCGGGCCTGATCCGCTCCGCCGTCCGCCGCCGCAAGCACGCCCTGCGGACCGGGCGCAAGGTCAGCCAGATGGACGAGCGCTACCTGCGCCGGGCGGAGGACGCCCTCTACGATGAACTGGCCGCCGCTCTGGACCTGCCGGAGGAGGAGGTACTGCCCTACATCCGCCGCACCTGCCCCCAGTGGCCGGAATGATACTGCCGACCCGCTTTTTCACATGGAGAAGCCCCACCCGCATCAGGCAGGTGGGGCTTCTTCTATGCGTTTATGCGTTTTTTACCGGGTCTGGCCGCTGCCACGGATGATGTACTTATAGGTACACAGCTCGTCCAGCCCCATAGGCCCACGGGCGTGGAGCTTCTGGGTGGAGATACCCATTTCGCAGCCAAGGCCGAACTCCCCACCGTCGGTGAAGCGGGTGGAGACATTGACGTACACGGCGGCGCTGTCGGTGCCGTCCACAAATTTCTGTGCGTTCTCGGCGTTCTCCGTAATGATGGCGTCACTGTGACCGGTGGAGTGGCGCAGCACATGGGCTACGGCCTCATCTACGCTGTCCACCACCCCCACCGCCAGAATGTAGTCCAGAAACTCCGTGTCGAAGTCCGTCTCCGATGCCGGGGTGCCGGGGATGATGGCCGCCGCACGCTGATCCAGCCGCAGCTCCACCGGCACGGCCCCGGCGGTCTGCCGGTCATCCACCAGCGCCTGCTTCAGCATGGGCAGGAACTCCTCCGCCACCGCCTGATGCACCAGACACACCTCCTCGGCGTTGCACACGGAGGGGCGGCTGGTCTTGGCGTTGACGATGATGTCCAGTGCCTTTTGCAGATCGGCATACTGATCCACATACACATGGCAGATACCGGTACCGGTCTGGATACAGGGAACGGTGGCGTCCTCCACACAGCGGCGGATCAGACCCGCCCCGCCACGGGGGATCAGAAGATCCACCAGCCCGTTGGCCCGCATCAGATCGGCGGCGCTCTGGTGGCTGGTGTCGTCCACGATGTTGATGATCTCCGCATCCCCTCCGGCGGCGGCAATGCCCTGCTTCAGGGCCTGCACGATGGCCTTGGCGGTGCGGTAGGCCTCCCGGCCGCTGCGCAGAACGCAGACGTTGCCGCTCTTCACCGCCAGCGCCGCCGCATCGGAGGTGACGTTGGGACGGCTCTCGTAGATAATGGCGATAAGGCCCATCGGCACCTGCTGCTTGCAGATGGTCATGCCGTTGGGCCGGGTGATCTGGGACAGGATGCGGCCCGTGTGATCCGGCAGGGCCGTCAGGGCCCGGATGCCCTCCGCCATGCCTGCCAGTCGCCTTTCATCCAGATACAGCCGGTCCAGCATCACATCGCTGATGGTCCCCCGTGCCTCCTCCATGTCCCGGCGGTTCTCCGCCAGAATGGCGGGGGCGCAGGCCATGAGACTGTCCGCCATGGCCCGCAGCAGAGCGTTCTTTCCCTCTGCGTCTCGGTTGCGGATGCTGGGCCACGCCGCCCGCGTCTTTTTCAGGATATCCAATGTGGTCATAGGTCTTTCCTCCCTGCCAGAAAGCGGGTGCCTACCGGCTGACCCGCCGCAATGTCATACAGCGCCGCCGGATGGTGGCCGTTGGCGATGACCATCTCGCAGCCCGCCTCCGTGGCGATCTGAGCTGCCTGCAGCTTCGTCACCATACCGCCGGTCCCCAGACTGGAGCCGCTGCCTCCCGCCAGCGCCCGAATATGGTCATCCAGCCGCTCCACCACCGGGATGAGCCGGGCATCGGGGTTCTTGTGGGGGTCGCTGTCATACAGACCATCGATGTCCGACAGCAGGATCAGCAGATCCGCCCGGATGCTGGCCGCCACCATGGCGGACAGTGTGTCGTTGTCCCCGATGCTGATCTCCTCGGTGGAGATGGTGTCGTTTTCGTTGATGATAGGCAGCGCTCCCAGCTCCAGCAGACGCTCCAGCGTCACGTGGAAATTCTCCCGCCGCTGTCCGCCCCCGGTGATATCTGGCCGGGTGATGAGCAGCTGGGCCACCGTGTGGTTATACTCGGTAAACAGCTTGTCGTAGGTATACATCAGCTCGCACTGGCCCACGGCGGCGGAGGCCTGCTTGGTGGGAACGTCCTTGGGCCGCTCCGGCAGGTTCAGCTTGCCGAAGCCCATAGCAATGGCTCCGGAGGACACCAGAATGATCTGATGTCCTGCATTCTTCAGGTCGCTCATAACCTTGCATAAAAGCTCGATGCGCTGGATATTCAGCCGCCCTGTGGGATGCGCCAGCGTTGATGTTCCCACTTTAATTACGATCCTCATAGTCGGTCCTTTCTCATTCTCCGCCAACATTCCCGCCGCCGGGCGCCGGGTCGGGCTGTGTGTCGCTTCCCGTGCCAGGGGCCTCCCCCGGCTCCGGATCGGGCTCCGGCTCAGGCTCCGGTTCGGGTTTCGGTTCGGGTGCCACATCCGTCGGCTTGTTCCACGGATTGTCGCTGTCGGGGTCTGTGGGATCCCAGCCGGGATAGGCGCTGCCGCCGATGGAGGGGGCGGAGGGCTTTCCCAGCGGGCCGGGGTCGTCGCTGTCGTAGATGGTCACTCCGGCGATATCGTACTTGTTGTCATAGATCCATTTGGCGTCTGCCACCTGCAGGCGGATACAGCCGTGGGAGCAGCTGGTTCCCAGCTTGTCGAACTCTCCCGGCTGGAGGGAGCCCTTGTTGTACCGCTCCGTATAGGGGACGGAGTGGAACAGGTAGTCGCCGTAGATCTGCGTGCAGTACTGACCGGACACACCGCCCACCAGCCCCAGCCACTCCCAGCGATACCAGCCGTCCAGCGAGAAGTCCCCCAGCGGCGTCCCGGAGCCGCCGGAGGAGCACACCATGGCCCGGTAGGGGACGGAGTATCGTCCGTCGTCCCCGGCGGTATAAACCGTGACCACGTTGGCGCTGCGGTTGACCCGGATATAGTAGGCGTAGCCGGAGCGCACCCACGGGTAGTCGCTGCTTCCGGCGGACCAGTCCGGCTCCTCCGGTTCCTCCGGCTCTTCCGCCGGTTCCTCCGAGGGTGTCTGAGCCTCCGTCAGCTCCAGCGCCGGCGGGGTATGGCTTTCTATGGCCGCCACGGCGGCAAGGCCCATATCCGCCGGGATCTCCTCCGGCAGCTGCTGCTTACCGCAGCCGGAAAGCACCAGCACCGCCGCCAGCAGCAGGGTCATAGCTTGTTTTTTCACGGGATATCCCCCATTCTGCAAATCGATGGAATGATTATACAGCATCTGTCGGAAAATGCAACTTCCTTCCTGAAAAAATTTGTGCTATACTGGGAAAAATACGCCAATCAGGAGGTGCGCCATGACCAAGGAGGAGCTGAGGGAAAAAGCCAACGACCTGCCCCTGCTGCCGGGGGTCTATCTGATGATGGACAAAACCGGCAAGGTCATCTATGTGGGCAAGGCCAAGAAGCTGAAAAACCGGGTAAGCCAGTACTTTCAGGACACCGCCTCCCACAATGAGAAAACCAGAGCCATGGTGTCGCAGGTGGACCACTTCGACACCATTTTCGTCTCGTCGGAGTTCGAGGCGCTGATCCTGGAAAACTCCCTCATCAAGCGCCACCAGCCCCGGTACAACATCCTGCTCAAGGACGACAAGGGATACCCCTTCATCCGGCTGGACACCGGGGCCTCCTACCCCCGGTTCACTCTGGCGGGAAAGGCGGAGGAGGACGGCGCCCGGTACTTCGGCCCCTTCGGTGGCCGCCGGGAGACACGCCTTGCCATCGAGGCGGTGTGCGGGGCGCTGAAGCTCCCCATCTGCTCCCGGCAGTTCCCGCGGGACATCGGCAGGGAGCGCCCCTGCCTGAACCACCACATCGGCCGGTGCGACGGCTTCTGTCTGCCGGGCGGGCCGGATCAGGCGGAGTACCGCCGCCGCATCCGGCAGGCGGAGCGCATTTTCTCCGGCCACTACCGCCAGCTGACGGCGGAGCTGCAAACGGAGATGGAGGATGCGGCGGAGGAGCTGAACTTTGAAAAGGCCGCCGCTCTGCGGGACCGCATCCGGGCCATCTCCGTGCTGGGCAAGCAGCAGCAGGTCATCGCCGGGGTCTGCGCCGACACGGACGTGTGGGGCGTGTACGTGGGGCAGGTGCGCTCCGGCTGTGCCGTGCTGCACATCGAGGACGGCAATCTGCTGGGCCGGGAGGTGGAGGTATTCCCCACCGCCGCCGATGAGGCCCTGCCGGCGGTGCTGGCGGCGGTGCTGCAGCAGTACTATCTGGAGCGTGGCGCACTGCCGTCGGAAATTCTGCTGCCGGAGCCGGTGGAGGACATGGAGACCCTCGCCGCCCTGCTGACGGGCCGGGCAGGCCACCGGGTGACTCTGCGGGTCCCCCAGCGGGGCGAGCGGGCAGAGCTGCTGCGGATGGCCGGGCGCAACGCCCGCGAGGAGGTGGAGCGCATCACCTCCGACGCCGAGCGGGTCAACAAGACGCTGGAGCAGCTCCAGCAGCTGGCGAGTCTGCCGGTGCTTCCCCGGCGGATGGAATCCTACGATATCTCCCACACGGCGGGGCAGGACATGGTGGCCTCCATGGTGGTCTTTGCGGACGGCAAGCCCCTGAAGCGGGACTATCGCCGCTTCCAGATCAAGACGCTGGATCACGCCGACGATCTGCGGGCCTTACAGGAGGTGCTGCAGCGGCGGATGCAGCGGTATCTGGACGGGGACGAGCACTTCTCCCCTCTGCCGGACCTGCTGCTGATGGACGGTGGTCATCTGCAAGCCCAGGCCACACAGCAGCAGCTGGAGTCCATGGGCATCCACGTCCCCATTCTGGGCATGGTGAAGGACGACCGCCACCGCACCCGTGCGCTGGTGACGCCGGAGGGCCGGGAGCTGGGCATCCAGCAGAGTCCGCCGCTGTTTGCGCTGGTGGGCCGGGTGCAGGAGGAGGTCCACCGGTTCGCCATCACCTATCACCACGAAAAGCACAGTCGCAGCGCCATGACCTCCCGTCTGGACGGCATCCCCGGCATAGGGGACGTGCGGAAAAAGGCGCTGCTGAAGCACTTCAAGAGCGTCAAGGCCATCTCGGAGGCGGAGCTTGTGCAGCTGGAGGCGTTGCTGCCCAAGGCCGCCGCCCGTGCGGTATACGACCATTTCCATGAGAAGAACACCTGAAAGGAGAGGCCCGGCCAAAATGGCCGGGCCTCTCCTTTCATCGGATACAGGCAGAAGCTCCCGCAGCCGCCTTAAAATTCCATCAGATTCAGCCCCGTCTCCGGGTCGAACCGGCGCTCCACCGTGCCGTCCATGATCTCCAGCACCAGCTCACAGGTGGCGCTGATGACCGCCTCGTTCAGGTGTCCGCCCAGCACACGACCCTCCGTGTCCCCGGCGCTCATGTGGAGGTGGGCATAAAACTCCCCGTCCTTGGTGGTGATGGTCCCCACCAGCGAGACGATCTCAAAATCCCCCTGAAAGCGGTGGGCATGGTACTGCCTCTCCGCCGTGTGGAACACCCCCACTGTGAAGTCCCCCACGGCGCCCAGCCCGCTGACGGCCGCCAGCCGGATGTCCTCCTGCTCCGCCGCCCGGTGCAGCTGGGTCAGCACCTCCTCGCCCCGATCGATCCGCAGCACCATGCGGCTGCCAAAACGCTTATATTCCATCCGTCCCATCCTTTCGCTCATAGGTCAAATAGCGATACCGCAGACCCTGCTCCTCCTGCCACGGGGACTGCTCCGTGATGCGCCACAGCTCCGGCGCAGGCTCCGGGAAGAACACGTCCGCCCCGCCGTCGGCGTCGATCTGGGTCACGTACAGCCTCCGGCAAACGGGCAGCAGCAGACGATACACCTGCGCTCCGCCGATGACAAAGGCATCCTCCCCGGCGGCGTCCAGCATCGGCTGCACCTCGTGGAACACCTCCGCCCCCTCCGGGGCAAGGTCCCCCTGCCGGGACAGTACCAGATTCCGGCGGCCCGGCAGGCCACGCCCCCCCGGCAGAGACTGGAGGGTCCGGCGGCCCATGACCACCGTATGGCCCATGGTCAGGGCTTTGAAGCGCCGTAGGTCGGCGCTGATGCGGAACAGCAGACCGCCGTCCCGCCCGATGCCCCAGCGGGCATCCACGGCTACGATGGCATCCATGGCTGTCTCCTTAAATGGCCACGGGGATCTTGTCCTCGAAGGGGTGGGGCTCGTAGCCCTCCAGCGAGAAGCTGTCCCGTGTAAAGCGGTAGAAATCCGTGACGGAGGGGTCCATAACAAACTTGGGCGCAGGACGGGGCTCCTTCTCCAGCATCCGCTCCACGATAGGCACATGGCGGTCGTAGATGTGGGCGTCGGCGATGACATGGACCAGCTCCCCGGCCTCCAGCCCCGACACCTGCGCCATCATGTGGACCAGTACGGCGTACTGCACCACGTTCCAGTTGTTGGCGGCCAGCATATCCTGGCTGCGCTGGTTCAGTATAGCGTTCAGGGTATGACCGGACACGTTGAAGGTCATGGAATAGGCGCAGGGGTACAGGGCCATCTCATGCAGGTCCTGAAAGTTGTAGATATTGGTCATAATGCGGCGGCTGGCGGGGTTGTGCTTCAGGTCATACAGTACCCGATCCACCTGATCGAACTCCCCCTCCGGATACTGGTGCTTCACCGCCAGCTGATAGCCGTAGGCCTTGCCGATGGAGCCGGTACCGTCGGCCCAGCTGTCCCAGATGTGGCCACGGAGGTCGTGGATGTTGTTGGACTTCTGCTGCCAGATCCACAGCAGCTCGTCGATGCAGGTCTTGAAATAGGTGCGGCGCAAGGTGAGAATGGGGAACTCCTCCCGCAGGTCGTAGCGGTTGATGATGCCGAATTTTTTCACCGTGTGGGCGGGCGCACCGTCCTCCCAGTGGGGGCGCACCTCCAACTCCGTGTCCCATACGCCGTTGGTCAAGATATCCCGGCAGTTCTGGATAAAGCGTTCGTCTGCGTAGCTCATTGGGCTTGTCCTCCTGTTGCTGCTGTTGTTTTCTTCATCTTATCACAGGCCGGCGACGTTGAAAAGAAAAATTTCCATCCCAGCTGAAAAGAACCGCTTGCCGTCATGAGCAGCAGCGGCAGCTGGCAGAAGGGATTCTTATTTGCCCTCCGGCGGAATTTGTGGCATAATAGAGGTACTTGCGTTGATTTTCAGAACAGGAGGAATCTCTTATGACATATGACGTTCTTATCATCGGCGGCGGCCCCGGCGGCATCTATACCGCCTGGGAGCTGCTGAACAAGCGTCCGGACCTGAAGCTGGCGCTGTTTGAATCGGGACACACGCTGGAGCGCCGCCGCTGTCCCATTGACGGCGTGAAGGTCAAAAGCTGCGTCCACTGCCCCACCTGCGCCATTATGAACGGCTTCGGCGGCGCCGGCGCCTTCTCCGACGGAAAGTATAACATCACCAATCAGTTCGGCGGCACCCTCCACGAGCACATCGGCAAAAAGAAGGCGCTGGAGCTGATGGAGTATGTGGATCAGATCAACATGGAAAACGGCGGGGAGGGCACCAAGCTCTACTCCACCGGCAACACCCGCATCAAAAAGCTGTGTCTGGAGAACGACCTGCACCTGCTGGACGCCTCCGTGCGGCATCTGGGAACGGACATCAACTATGTGGTGCTGGAGCACCTCTATGCCGGTCTGAAGGACCGGATGGATATTTTCTTCGATACCCCCGTCCGCTCCGTGGAGAAGCTGGCGGACGGCTACGCCGTCACCACCGACAAGGAACGCTATGAGGGCCGCACCTGTGTCATCTCCGTGGGCCGCAGCGGCAGCAAGTGGATGGAGGAGGTCTGCACGGCGCTGAAGATCCCCACCAGCTCCAACCGTGTGGATATCGGTGTGCGGGTGGAGCTGCCCTATGAGGTGTTCGCCCACCTCACCGACGAGCTGTATGAGAGCAAGATCGTCTATCGGACAGAGAAGTTTCAGGATCGGGTACGCACCTTCTGCATGAATCCCAAGGGTGTGGTGGTCAATGAGAACACCAACGGCATCGTCACCGTCAATGGTCACAGCTACGAGGACCCCGCCCTCCATACGGAGAACACCAACTTCGCCCTGCTGGTGGCCAAGCATTTCTCCGAGCCCTTCAAGGACTCCAACGGCTACGGTGAAAGCATCGCACGGCTGTCCAATATGCTGGGCGGCGGCGTCATCGTCCAGCGGTTCGGTGACCTGATCCGTGGCCAGCGCTCCACGCCCAAGCGGGTGGAGGAGAGCTTTGTCACCCCCACGCTGGCCGCCACCCCCGGCGACCTGAGTCTGGTGATGCCCAAGCGTATTCTGGACGGTATCATCGAGATGATCTATGCGCTGGATAAGATCGCCCCCGGCACCGCCAATGACGACACCCTGCTCTACGGTGTGGAGGTAAAGTTCTACAATATGGAGGTCCAGCTGGACGAAAATCTGGAGACACCCCACAAGGGCCTGTTCGTCATCGGCGACGGCAGCGGTGTCACCCACTCCCTGTCCCATGCCAGTGCCAGTGGTGTGTATGTGGCCCGGCACATCGCAGAGAGCCTGTAACCGCCGAAAAAGCTTATATCGCAAAAATTGGAAGCGCCCCGGCCATTGGCCGGGGCGCTCCTTTCTGGCGTTTACCACTTGTTCTCCACCTTTTCAGCAAAGCCCAGAAAGTCCTTCACCCGGACAGGCGTGCCGTCGTCCAGCAGGGCCGTGCCGGTGAAGCGCCCGAACACCTGATGCTGGTCGGATTTGATGAGCTTCACATCCGTGCAGGCAGCCCGATCCAGAATGGGTGCAAAGTCCATCTCGAACCGTCCGTCATCGGAGGTAAAGCGCCACGGGGCCAGATAGTCCTCCCGCTTCCCCGCCATGGGAATGTGGAAGGTCACCTGCCCCAGCTTGTGAGCCTTGCCATCGTAGAACAGCATATTCTCGCTGGCGGCGGAGGTATCTCCGAAGCCATAGCCGATGTTCCAGCCGAAGGAAACGCCATCCACCTGCCCGGAGGCGCTGCCCCAGTACCATGTGTTGTGATATGTCCACACGCCCCGCCCCCAGTCCAGCACGCCGAAGGAGTCGGCGGGGTCAAAGGTGTATGTCTGCCCCCCGATACGCACCGTCCCGGCAGCCCGCATACAGTTGATTTTCTGGTTGTAGTAGAAGTGGCAGGGCTTGTCAAAGGGCGTGCAGATGACCATGGACTCCTCCGGCTCCTGCGTCAGCAGCAGGTGGCCCTCGATGGTGTCCCGGTTCAGGAAGTCCTCCATGCGGAAGGTCAGCTCCCGGCCGCCGGGGACATGGCGGAACACCAGCGCATGGCGCTTGCCGCTGCTGGCGGTGTCTCCGGCGGCGGAGGTCTCCGGCAGGCCCGTCCGGCCCATGGGAAAGGCCCGCATGGGGCTGCGGGTCATCTGCCATCCCTCATCGAATTGCAAAAAGGAGACGGAGTCCAGCCCCATATATCCGTTGTCGGCAATGGTCAACGCCACGGCAAAATGGTCGTTGGTCACAAGGTAGTAGTCCCACTCCTTGATGCGGGCGACCGGAGCCTTGATGTCCGCCCGACGATAGATGGGCAGCAGGCGCTTGGCGTAGCCCGGCTCCCGGAGATTGCCCTTTTCGTCCAGAAGCGGTGCGCTGGCGGTGATCTCATGCTGCATGGCGGTGTCCTCCTTTTGATCCGTTTGGGCCATTATAGCACACCCCGGTGCTGTACGCTATGCTTTTCTTGCAGGCTCTTTTGCCCGCTTTTCCAGCTCATGGGAAAAGTTACCCGCCGGAGGCAATCGAACATTTGAAAAAACACCCCCACCGCCAAAAAGAAGGGAAGCCCCGCAGGACTTCCCTTCTCGTTTGCAAATATGTAAGCCCCTCTCCTCACCCACGGGTACTCTCGGCGGCAAAATAGTCACGGGTCTGGCGGATATTCTCCCGGATCTGCGCCTTCAGCGCCTCCAGCGAATCAAATTTCTGCTCGTCCCGCAGGCGTTGGCAGAACTCCACCCGGATGCGCTTCCCGTAGAGATCGCCGTCAAAATCCAACAGGAAGGTCTCCACGGACACAGCAGTGCCTTCAGAGACGGTGGGGCGGGTGCCTACGTTGGTGACCCCCGCCAGCGACGTGCCGTCCGGCAGATAGACCCGTGTGATGTACACGCCCCGACGGGGCGCCAGCACATGGGGCGGAAAGGTGAGGTTCACCGTGGGGATACCCAGCGTGCGGCCCAGCCGGTGGCCGTGGACCACAGTCTGGGTCAGGCAGTGACGATGGCCCAGAAACAGCGCCGCCCGCTCCACGTCCCCGGCCTCCACCAGCGTGCGGATGTAGGTAGAGCTGACGGTAACGCCCTCCAGCTCCACCTTGGGGATGATGTCGCAGCCTATCCCCAGTTCCCGACATTTCTCCTGCAAAAGCCGGGGATCGCCCTGATTCTTGTAGCCGAAGTGGTAGTCGTGGCCCGCCACCAGATGCACGGCCCCATGGCGCTTTACCAGCAGCTCCGTGATAAAATCCTGCCACGGCATGGTCATCATGGCCTCGTCAAAGGGGGCCAGGATCACCTGCTGAATGCCATAGATGCGCCGGGCCAGATCAGCCCGATCCTCCGGGGAGTTGATGAGGGGCATGGGGCGTCCGGTGACCACCTCCTTCGGGGGACGGTCGAAGGTAAAGACGGCGGGGATCGCCCCCAGTTCCCCGGCCCGCTGCACCGTTTTTTGCAGCAGGGCGCCGTGGCCCCGGTGGACACCGTCGAAAAAGCCCAGGGCGATGACAGTACGTTCCAAATTCATTCACGCTCCGAAAAAGTTTTTAATGGAGGTCAGCACACCGCCCTCCAGACGGCTCAGGCACAGAAAATCGCCCTCCGGGTCGTAGACCCGGTACTCCCCCTCCGGCAGCGGCTCCGACACGGAGACGGGATTGCCGTTGCGGCAGCGGGCCACAGCCCGTGGGGTAGGCAGCACATAGGCCGGACGATCCCGGAACAGGGAGTCCACCGGCCGCAGCAGGGCCTCGCCCTCCGCCTGCACCTGCTCCAGCGTCACGGCGTCGGACAGGGTGAAGCCCGCCGCCATGGTGCGCCGCAGGGCGGCCATGCAGCCGCCGCAGCCCAGTGCCTGCCCAATGTCGTGGCACAGGGTACGGACATAGGTGCCCTTGGAGCACCGCACCCGCAGGACGTAGTCGCCGGAGGCCGTCTGCTCCACCAGCTCCAGGGCGTGGATGGTAACGGGCCGGGGACGGCGCTCCACCTCCTTCCCCTGCCGGGCCAGCTCATAGAGCTTCTTACCGCCGATCTTGATGGCGGAGTACATAGGCGGCAGCTGGGAAATTTCTCCGGTGAACCGTGGCAGCACCGCCTCCAGTGCCACCCGGTCCGGCAGCTCCTCCGTCCGGTGCAGCACCTGCCCGGAGGTGTCCTGCGTATTGGTGACAAGGCCCAGCCGCAGGACGGCCAGATACTCCTTGTCCCCGGATTCGGCGAAGCTGACGCCACGGGTGGCCTGTCCCACAAACACCGGCAGCACGCCGGTGGCCATGGGGTCCAACGTCCCGGCGTGGCCCACCTTTTTGGTTTTCAGTATTCCCCGCAGCTTGGCGCAGACGTCCATGCTGGTCCAATCGGCGGGCTTGTCGATGATGATGATCCCGTTGGCCATAGTCGCTCCTTTTCAGGGGGCCAGCGGGCCGATGACCTGAGCGATGGCCGCCAGCACGGCGGACTTCGCCTGAGCCATGGTGCCGCTGACGGTGGCTCCCGCCGCTGCGGCGTGACCTCCGCCGCCCAACAGGCGGCAGACCTCCGTGGCGTTGACACGGGGGCCGGTCCGCAGGGACAGCTTCACCGTACCGGGGCGCAGTTCCCGCAGGGTCACGCCGCAGTCGGTCCCCTCCACCTGCGCCGCCAGAGCGCTAAGCTCCTCAATATCGGCGTCGGTGGCGTGCATCTCCTGCCGCAGGGACAGGGGGATCTGCATCACCACCACCCGCCCGGCGTCGAAGCGCTCCATATCTGCCACCATCCGGGCCTCCATAGCCAGACGCACGGCGCTCTTGGTGCGGAACAGTGCCTTGTTGACGGGGGCCACGTCGATGCCGCAGTCCATCAGCTGGGCTGCGATGCGGTGGCTGCGGGGGGTGGTGTTGGAGTAGACGAAGCAGCCGGTGTCCGTGGAGATGGCCACATACAGCGGCAGAGCCATCTCCGGCGTCAGGGGCGTCAGCTGCCGGAGGATATCGTACACGATCTCGCCGCAGGCGGCGCTGTCCGCCTCCAGACACGTCTCACGGGCGAAAAATTCCTGAGAGGGGTGGTGGTCGATGGCCAGAGCAATGCGGTCCTGATAGGGCCGGGCGTTCTCCGGCAGCAGCGACAGCGCCGCAATGTCCACGGAGACCACATACGCCGGTACAAAGTCCTCCTCCGCCAGATAGGGGGCGGCATAGGGGGCGTAGGTGGCCGTCAGCTCCGGGTTGGGCAGCAGATACGCCGTTTTGCCCAGCGCCCGCAAGCCGCAGCACAGGGCGGCAGCGGAGCCGATGGTGTCGCCGTCGGGGCGGACATGGGTGAGGATCAGCACCTGATCCATAACCGCCAGACGGGCGGCGGCTTCCGCAGTGGTCATAACAGACACCTCCTCAGTCCTCCCGATCCTCCGGCAGCACGATATCGGCGTTCCGGGGATCGGCGGGCTTGACATGGTTCAGCATATCCAGAATGTGTGCGCCATAGGCGATGGAGTCGTCCACAAAAAATTGCAGCTCCGGGGTATAGCGCAGGTCGATGCGGCTGCCCAGCTCGTGGCGCAGATAGCCTGCGGCGGACTTCAGGCCCTTCAAAAGCCCCTTCTCGTCCGGGCAGTTCAGGGCGCTGACATAGATACGGGCATAGCGCAGATCGCTGGTGGTGTCCACATGGGTGATGGTCAGCATACAATCCGTCACACGGGGGTCCTTGACGGTCCGCAGCAGGGCAGAAAGCTCCTTTTGGATCTCGTCGTTGATGCGGCCGATGCGATTGGATGACATAGACGGTTCTCCTTTCGTTGGATGTGGAAAAGAGGGCGGGCGAAGCGCCCGCCCTCTGGGTCTTGTGTTTATCTGTTGCGGGGGAAAATCGGAGACAAAGAGTGCATCCGGCAGCGGTTCCTGTGTGGTATCACGGCTTCCCACGGTCATCTGCGAACTGTCCGTAGAAAGGCCGGTGCTTGCCGAACACCTCTCTCCACGGGCCACTCCCCCCTTTACTGGGGAATTTCCTCCATGGTGAAGGCTTCCACCATGTCGCCTACCCCATGAAACTCGTTTCATGGGGGCCCCGATTTACCATCCTTTGGCAGAAATGAATTCCGCCAAAGCAAGGTTTTGCTCCGCAAAACCCTTGTACGCACGACCTGCGGGCGCAGCCGTGCTGCGCCGGAAGGCGACCGGAGACGGCGCATAAGGGCCACTCCCCCGTTTACTGGGGAATTTCCTCCATGGTGAAGGCTTCCACAATATCGCCTTCCTTGATGTCGTTGAACTTCTCGATGGTCAGGCCGCACTCGTACCCGGCCAGAACCTCCTTGGCCTGATCCTTGAAGCGCTGCAGGGAGGCCAGCACACCCTCGTGGATGACGATGCCGTCCCGGACCAGCCGGACCTGGCAGTCCTTGCGCTGGAGCTTACCGTCCTGCACGTAGCAGCCTGCCACGGTGCCAACGCCGGAGACCTTGTAGGTCTGGCGCACCTCGGCATGGCCCAGCAGCACCTCACGGAACTTGGGCGCCAGCATACCCTTCATAGCGGCCTCGATCTCGTTGATGGCGTCGTAGATGACACGGTACATCCGCATATCCACGTTGGCACGGGCGGCGGAGTCACGGGCGGCGTTGTCGGGGCGGACGTTAAAGCCCACGATGATGGCCTGCGACGTAGAGGCCAGCATCACATCGGACTCGTTGATGGCGCCCACACCGCCGTGGATGACACGGACACGCACCTCGTCGTTGCTGAGCTTCTCCAGGGATGCCTTCACCGCCTCCACGCTACCCTGCACGTCGGCCTTGACGATCAGGTTCAGGTTCTTCATCTCACCGGCCTGGATCTGGCTGAACAGATCCTCCAGCGAGACCTTGGTGACAGGGGCGTTGGCCTTGGCCTTCTCCTCGGCCTTGCGCTGCTCCACCAGCTCACGGGCCAGCTTCTCATCGGCCACGGCGTTGAAGGTGGCGCCGGCGGTAGGTGCCTCGCTGAGACCGGTGATCTCCACAGGCACGGAGGGCCCGGCGGAGGTGATCTTCTGGCCCTTGTCGCTGACCATGGCCCGGACACGGCCCACGGAGGTACCGGCGATGATGATATCGCCCTGCTTCAGCGTGCCGTTCTGCACCAGCAGCGTGGCCACGGGGCCACGGCCCTTGTCCAGACGGGCCTCGATGACCGTACCCTGAGCGGCACGGTTGGGGTTGGCCTTCAGCTCACCCACCTCGGCGGTCAGCGTCAGCATCTCCAGCAGATTGTCCACGCCCATACCGGTCTTGGCGGAAATGGGGCAGACAATGGTGTCGCCGCCCCACTCCTCACACACCAGCCCGTACTCGGTGAGCTGCTGCTTGATGCGCTCGGGATTGGCCTCCGGCTTATCCATCTTGTTGATGGCCACGATAATGGGGATCCCGGCAGCCTTGGCATGGTTGATGGACTCCACCGTCTGGGGCATGATACCGTCCTCGGCGGCCACCACCAGAATGGCGATATCCGTCACCATGGCGCCTCTGGCTCGCATGGAGGTAAATGCCTCGTGGCCGGGGGTATCCAGGAAGGTGATGGGCTTGCCGTTGATCTGCACCTGATAGGCGCCGATGTGCTGGGTGATACCGCCGGCCTCGCCGCTGGCCACATGGGCGTTGCGGATATAGTCCAGCAGACTGGTCTTGCCGTGGTCCACATGACCCATGACCACCACCACGGGGGCACGGGGTACCAGATCCTTCTCGTTGTCCTTGTGGTCGTCGATGAGCTTCTCCTCGATGGTGACCACTACCTCCTTCTCCACCTTGCAGCCCATCTCCTCTGCGATGATGGCGGCGGTATCGAAGTCAATGAGCTGGCTCAGGGAGGCCATGACGCCGTTTTTCATCAGGCACTTGACTACCTCTGCGCCGGTCTTTTTCATGCGGCTGGCCAGCTCGCCCACGCTGATCTCATCGGGGATCTGCACGGTAACGGGGGTCTTTTTGATGACCTCCAGCCGCAGGCGGCGCAGGCGATCCGCCTCCTCCTGCTTGCGTTTATTGGAAAAACCGTTGTCCCGGCGCTTGCCGCCGTTGCGGAACTTCTCCTTGCCCTGGGTCTGCTGCTGGGCCCGACGGCCGCCGCCGGTGCGGCCCTCCGCCATGTCCTGCAGCTTCTCGTCGTACTTATCCAGATTCACCGCCGTGGCCTTGCGGGTGTCCACCACCTTGGTCTGAGGCACACGGGAGACGGGCTTGGTCTCCTGCTTGGCAGAACGGCTCTCCCCCTTGCCCTCCGGCTTCTTCTCGGCGGGCTTGGCGGCAGGCTGCTGCTTCTTCTCGGCAGGCTTGGCCCCCTCGGCGAAGATCACCTGAATCCCGGATACCTGATTGTGCTGGGTCAGATACTCAAAGATCAGAGACAGCTCCCGATCCTCCAAGACCTGCATATGGTTCTTGGGTGTTTCGGCGTACTTGGTCAAGATCTCCGTGATCTGCTTGGTGGGGACTCCGAAGTCCTTCGCCACCTCATGCACTCTATATTTGTTTCCTACGCTACCCAAATAAAGCCACCTCCATCTTTGTGATTACGAAATGTGCCGAAGCACAAAACTTACGATTTTTTTCGATCCCTGCCGGAGCCCTTGCCCTTTTTCACCGGCCGGGAGCCGGCAAACCGCTGCTGCGGAGCAGCGGGGCGCCTGCGGCCCGGACGGGCCGGACGCCGGGGCTTTTCCTTCGCCGCCTCACGGGGCGGCTCCTGCACCGGCTGCGGCGGCTCCGGGGGAGCCGTGCGCTTCTTGCCCCGGCGCAGGTTCTTCTCGTGCCGGGCCTGCTCCTCCCGCCGCTCCAAGGCCCGCCGGGCCTTGATCTGCAGCCGCTGGGATGCCTGCTCATAGTGCTCCGGATCCATGACTGCCAGCTTTTTCACGATGGCGTCGGCAAAGCCCACGTCGGTGATGGCTGCCATAGCGCAGCTGCTGCGGCCCAGCGCACGCCCCAAGGCGTCCTTGTCGGCGGGGATGGTCAGACACAGGCAGGCCCCCGTCTGTGCAAAGGCATACGCCCGGCGCACAGAGCCGGCCGCCGCATCCGACGCCACCAGAATGACCCGTGCGTGCTTGCTGCGGGCGGCAGAACCCACCGGCTCCTCACCGATCTCCACACGGCCCGCCTTTTTGGCAAGGCCGATCATTGATAAAATATGCTCCATTACTCCCCCATCCGGGCCTCCAGCCCATCGTATACTTCCGCCGGGATGGTCGTCTCCAGCGCACGCTCCAGCCCACGGGACTTGCGGGCCTTCCGCAGACACTCCGGGTCAGGACAGACGTACACGCCCCGTCCGGATCTCTTGCCTGTGGCATCCAGCACGATCTCCCCCTCCGGGGTCTTGACGATCCGCAGCAGATCCCTTTTATCCCGCTTGGTACGGCACCCCACGCACTGGCGCTGGGGGATCTTCTTCACCTTCTGCATGACGGGCCTCCTCTCAGGATACGAACTTATTCATCCGCCCGGGACACGGGCTTGATGTCGATCTTATACCCGGTGAGCCGGGCAGCCAGACGGGCGTTCTGCCCCTCCTTGCCGATAGCCAGACTCAGCTGGTCGTCGGGAACGATGACCCGGCACATCTTGCCCTCGTCCGCCAGACGCACCTCCTCCACATCGGAGGGAGCCAGCGCAGCGGCGATGAACTCGGCGGGATCCTCGGAGTACTTGATGATGTCGATCTTCTCGCCGTGGAGCTCCTCCACAATGGCAGCCACACGCTGACCACGGGGGCCGACGCAGGCGCCGATGGGATCCACGTTCTCGTCGGCGGACCACACCGCCATCTTGGTGCGGCTGCCGGCCTCACGGGCGATGGAGCGGATCTCCACCGTGCCGTCGAAGATCTCCGGCACCTCCAGCTCAAACAGCCGCTTGACAAGGCCCGGATGGGTCCGGGACACCATGACCTGCGGGCCACGGGTGCCACGGCGTACCTCCACCAGATACACCTTCAGCAGCTGTCCCTCGGTGTAGGTCTCGGTGCTGACCTGCTCGTTCAGGCTCAGGATGCCCTCGGTGGCCTCGTTGCCGGTGCCGATGCGGAGATAGACGTTGCCGCTGCGGGGATCGATGCGGGACACGGTGCCGGTGAGGATCTCATGCTGCTTGGAGCCCCACTCGTCATAGATCATGCCGTGCTCAGCCTCCCGCAGACCCTGAATGATGACCTGCTTGCCGTTACCGGCGGCAATGCGGCCGAACTCCACGTTCTCCACCGGGAAGCGCACCATACCGCCCAGCTCATACTTGGCAGAGATGCGCCGGGCCTCCTCCAGAGAGATCTGGGAGCCGGGGTTCTCCACCTCCTCCACGATCTCCTTCTGCACGAACATCTTCAGGTCACGCTTCTCCTCGTTGACCTCCACCACCACGTTCTCCACACCCTCGTGGTCCCGCTTATAAGCGGTGGTCAGGGCCTGAACGATCTTGTTCATCATAAAGTCCTGAGGGATGCCCCGCTCCTTTTCCAGCATTGCCAGTGCGGCAAAGATCTCATCGCATTTCATGATCGTAACTCCTATTCTTTCTGTCGTTGCTTAAAATTCCACACGCAGGCGCACCAGCGCAATGTCCTGCTTTTCAAACCGCAGGGGCTGCGCCGTGCCCATATCCAGCTCCACGGCTCCGTTGTCGTAGCCCGCCAGCTTCCCGGCGAACTCCTTGCGGCCGTTGACGGGCTTATAGGTTTTCAGCAGCACGGGGCTGCCCATGAACTGCTGAAAGTCCGAGGGCCGCTTCAAAGGCCGCTCCGCTCCGGCGGAGGACACCTCGAAGATATAGCTTGCCTCGATGGGGTCCAGCTCATCCAGCAGGTCGCTGACCTTGCGGCTCACAGCCTCGCAGTCCAGGATGTCCACGCCGCCTTCCTTGTCCAGGTACAGCCGCAGGTACCACTGCCCTGCCTCACGGACATACTCCACGTCCCACAGGGTGCAGCCCTGCTCCTGCGCCACAGGCGCCGCTACCTCCGCCACCAGCTCGGTGATCTTCTTTGCCATAGGAACCTCCTGTCCGCCATATTTTAAGGATACAAAAATGACCAACAAAAAGAGCGGACGAATCGTCCACTCCCAGTCAATACCACCTTACTATGCAGTAAGTATAGCACGATTTTTCAGCGATTGCAAGAGCTTTTCCGGGGATTTTCCGTCGAAACCGGCTTTTTCAGCCGGTATTTTTCCTCTCCCCAACGGGAAAGCGGGACGCCGCAGTCCGCAGCGTCCCGCCCAAAGCGTTTTAAGTCTCAGCCCCGCACCCGCCGCACACCGCAGCACAGCAGGAAGATCAGCAGGTCTACCACCACCACTGAGGCCCCCACCGGGGTGCTCAGCAGATACGAACCGGTGAGGCCCACGCAGAAGCCCAGCACCGACAGCACCCCCGCCAGCACCACCACGCCCCGGAAGCTTTTTCTCACCCGCATGGCCGACAGTGCCGGAAAGATCACCAGACTGGAGATGAGCATAGCGCCCATCATCCGCATTCCCAGCACGATGGTCAAAGCCGTCAGTACCGACAGCAGGGTGTTGTATAGCCCCACCTTCACCCCGGTGGCACGGGAGAAGCTTTCGTCGAAGGTAATGGCAAAGAGCCGGTGGTAAAACAGCACGAACAGCACCAGCACCCCCACGCACAGCAGGGCGCTGAGTACCACATCCGCCTGCGTCATGGCCAGAATAGAGCCGAACATATAGCTGTCCACGTCCGTGGTCATGCCGGTGGTGAGGCTGGTAACGATGACGCCTACCGCCAGTGATGAAGCGGACACCACCGCAATGGCGGCGTCGGCTCCCATGCGGCTGCGCTCCGTCATTCGCAGCAGCCCCAGCGCCGCCACGATGACCACCGGGATGGACACCGGCAGCGGCGCCCAGCCGCAGGCCAGCGCTACGGACAGCGCCCCGAAGGACACATGGCTCAGCCCGTCCCCGATCATGGAGTAGCGCTTGAGCACCAGCGGCACCCCCAGCAGCGCCGCACACAGCGACAGCAGCACCCCGGCGGCGAAGGCCCGGACGATAAAGGGATAGGTAAACATCTCCAGCAGCAGCGTCATGTCCGCTCACCTCCGAACCGCCGCCCGTAGGGGGAGGCGAGATATTCCGCCGTCGTGCCGTGGAACCACTTGCCCTGCCCGGCATAGAGCACGGTGTCGGCGTATTGCAGGGCGCTCTGCAGGTCGTGGGTCACCATGACGATGGCCAGCCCCTCATTTTTGTTGAGATAGGCCAGTGTCCGGTACAGGTCCTGTGCGGCGGCAGGGTCCAGCCCCGTCACCGGCTCGTCCAGGATCAGCAGCCGCCGGGCGGCGCACAGCGCCCGTGCCAGCAGCACCCGCTGCTGCTGTCCGCCGGACAGCTCCCGGTAGCACCGATCCTTCAATTCCAATATCCCCAGCTTGCCCATGTGCATCAGCGCCTGCGATCTCTCGGCGGCGGAGTAGAAGAACCGCCGTCCACGGGCGCTGAGAAAGCCCGACAGCACTACCTCGCTGACGGTGGCGGGAAAATCCCGCTGAGCCTGGGTCTGCTGGGGCAGATAGCCCACCGCCCCTGCGGTGTCGCTTCGCCGGATGACCCCCTTCAGCGGCGGCAGCAGCCCCAGCAGGCTCTTGAGAAGCGTGGACTTGCCGGAGCCGTTTTCCCCCACGATACACAGGTATTCCCCGGAATGTACCGAGAAGGTCAGATGTTCCCACACGGTGTGTCCCTCGTAGCCCAGCGACACGTCCCGGCAGGACAGCAGCGTTTCCTTATCCATCAGGCAAGCCCCTCCTTCAGTGCAGCGACATTCTGCCGCATCAGCGACAGGTAGGTGGCCCCGGCGTCGAAGTCCTGCCGGGACACGGTCTGGCAGGACTGGAAGGTCAGCACCTTGGCTCCGGTGGTCTCGGCAATGGCCTGCGCCACCTTCTGGCTGCTGAGCTCGATGGTATACACCACCGGGATGCCCTCCTCCTGCACCTTATCAATGAGATATTTCAGGGTAGCCAGCGACGGCTCCGTATCCCCGGCGCAGCCGTGGAAGGCTGCCCGGTACTCCAGCCCGTAGGTCTTACAGAAGTACAGCAGCGGGAACCGATCCCCGAACACCACCATGTGCCGATTGCCGTCGGCCACCACCTCTGTGAAGGCCTGATCCAGCTCCGACAGCTCCGCCAGATACGTCTCCAGCCGCCGGGCGTAGTTCTGTGCGTGGGCCGGATCGGCCTTCTGCATCGTCCCGGCAATGGCCCGGCACAGCCCCATGGCAATACGGGGTGACGTCCAGATGTGTTCGTCGTACTCCACCTCGTCCTCATGGCCGTCATCGTGGTCATGAGGATCGTCGTGGTCATGATGGTCGTCGTGGCCCGCCCCCTGCATTCCCTCCGCCAGCTCCTCCTCCAGCGGCTGGGCATAGTCCATAAGCCGCAGAGTGTAGGGGATCTCTTCCCCGGCAGAATCCAGGATCTCCTCCACCCAGTACTCGCTCTCCCCGCCGTTGTAGACAAACACATCCGCCTGCGACAGCCGGATCACATCCAGCGGCGTTGGTTCGAAGCTGTGGGTCTCCCGCCCGGCAGGGACCAGCAGCTCCGCCTCCACGTCCTCCCCGCCGATAGCCCGCACAAAGTCGTAGTAGGGGAACAGGGAGCACACCACCCGCAGCTTGCCGCTCTCCGGCTCTGCCGGACGGGCCGTGCAGCCCGCCGCAGGGATCATCAGTGCCGCCGCCAGCACCGCCGCCAGCAGCCGCCTCATGACGGCTCCTCCCCGCTGCACCGGTCGCACAGACCGTAAAACAGCGTCCTGCGGGGGTTGATGCGGAAATGATGCCGCTGCAAAACGTGCTGATACAGCTCCCCCAGATGAGCGCAGTCCATGTGCTGGATGGCCCCGCACACCTCGCACTTCAGGAGGATGCAGTCCCGGTGGGCGTGGCAGTCGCAGTACTGCCAGCAGGCCCCCTCGTCCGTCACCAGCTTGTGGACCAGCCCCTGCTTCTCCAGCCGCTCCAGCTGGCGGTATACGGTGGTCAGTCCCACGGACTGACCGCCGCTGCGGAGCCGGTCCGCCAGTGCCATGGCCGTGGCGCAGCCGCCGGGGCAGGCGGCGATGCAGTCCAGCACTGCCTGCTGCTGCCGGGTCATATAGGTCATATGCGTCACCTCGCAGATTTGAAAATGAAAAGCGTTTTCAGATTATAGCAGGTATGAGAGAAATGTCAATCCTTTTTTGCGGAATTTTGTGCTTCGCTCCCCGGTGGTATCCTTTCCCCGCAGTCTTTTCCCCTTTTGTCTCCGGCGGCATATTTTCCCAGTAGTTTTTTCTTCTATTGCCTCCGGCGGGTGACTTTCTTTCAATAGCACGTTTGCGTAAGGAACGTGCCTCCGGCGGCCCACTTTTCCCAGCAGCTGGAAAAGTGGGCAAAAGAGCCGCCAGAGGCCAATGGTCTCTGGACTCCCTTTACTCTCAAGAGTTTCGTTTGTTATGGGCCATAAAGGGAATCGACGCAGCAACAGACCCGCTGCTGCTCCCGGCTCAGGCGAAGAAAATGATGCGTCTACCGCCGGAACATACGGATTCCCCACGGTAGAACAGCAATCTCTTTCACCCTCACAATGCAGCGGCAGCGTGAGTAGAAGGCAGTCAATTCCCTGCTTCGGCGGGACTTAGGATGCAGCTCTTGTACACAAAAAGGAAGTGCAGAAACCATGGGTTTCTGCTGGCGTTCTTTGGTGACTTTCTTTCGCTATTGAAAGAAAGTCACCCGTCGGAGACAAAAGAAGAACGAGCCGCCGGAGGCACGTTCCTTACGCAAAAGGGACTGCTGAAAGAAAGTCACCCCCCGTATCCCCCAAAAGAACACCCCCTCCCCCTCCCGCATACACTGTCACAGGAACATTCCGGAAAGGAGCCATTTCCATGCCCAAGATCTATCTCAGTCCCAGCACCCAGGAGTATAATCCCTACGTCACCGGCGCCGGGTCAGAGGAATACTTTATGAACCTGCTGGCCGATGCCATGGAGCCCATTCTGCTGCTCAACGGCATCCAGTTCTCCCGCAATACGCCGGACATGACCGCCGCCTCCTCCATCCGGCAGGCCAACGCCGGACAGTACGACTTCTATCTGGCCCTCCACTCCAACGCCTCCGGCCCCGGCGCCGGGGGCCGGAGCCGGGGCATTCTCGCCTTCTACTATCCCACCAGCGCCAACGGCCGCCGGGCGGCGGAGCTGTTCGTGGAAAACCTCCGGGACATCTACCCCCTGCCGGAGAAGGTGTCCACACGGGCCACCACCTCTCTGGGAGAGGTACGCCAGCCCCGGTTCCCCTCGGTGCTGTTGGAGCTGGGCTATCACGACAACCCCGACGATGCCCTGTGGATCCAGGAGAATCTCCCCCGCATCGCCGCCAACCTGGTGCTGAGCCTCACGGAGTACTTTGGCCTGCCCTACACCGCCCCCTCTCCCCAGCCGGGTCAGGTATCCACCGTCTCCGGCGGCCCGGTGAACCTCCGCTCCGCCCCCTCCCTCCAGTCCCCGGTAACGGCCCGGCTTCCCGACGGCGACGGCGTGACGGTGTACGGCCGCTATCAGGACTGGTACGTGGTGTCCCACGGGGAGCATCTGGGCTACGTCAGCGCCCCCTTTATCCGCCTGTCGTAAAACGACGGCAGAGCCTCCCCGGCGACCTGCGAAAATAATAAACAGAATGTGGTTTTTCTCTTGACAGTTTTGCACAATTCGATTAAACTATTAGGAAGATTATCATCGGAGATTCAAGGGGGATCTTCGGTTATTTTCTGCCCTGAACGGAGCTATCCGTTTTCATACGTTAAAACAACATAGGAGGAATATCTGTCATGACGACAATCGGCTGGATCGTATCCATTGCTGCCTTCGTCGTTGCGGCGGCGATCTTTTTCCTCCTCGGTATTCGCTATCGCAAAAACGTAGCGGAAAGAGAAATCTCCAGTGCGGAGGAAGAAGCCACCCGCATCATCAACGAAGCCATCAAGAGTTCCGAAAATAAAAAGAGAGAAGCACTTCTTGAAGCCAAAGAAGAGATTTTGAAAAGCCGCAGCGAGTACGAGAGAGAGGTCAAGGAGCGCCGTGCTGACCTGCAAAAGCAGGAGCGCCGACTGCAGCAGAAGGAGGAAAACCTCGATCACAAGATGGATTCCATCGAGAAGAAAGAGGAAGCCCTCACCGCAAAACACGCCGCCGCCGATAAGGCTGCGGAGGAGATCAAAAACATCAAGCACAGCCAGATGGAGATGCTGGAGCGCATCTCCGGCTTCACCGCCGATGAGGCCAAGGATTACCTGATCGCTCAGGTGGAGTCGGATGTCACCCACGAGACTGCCATCAAGATCAAGGAGATCGAGGCCCGCGCCAAGGAAGAGGCCGATCAGCGGGCCCGTGAGATCGTGGCCACCGCCATCCAGCGGTGCGCCGCCGACCATGTGGCCGAGATCACCGTCAGTGTGGTTCCCCTGCCCAATGACGAGATGAAGGGCCGCATCATCGGCCGGGAAGGCCGCAACATCCGGACGCTGGAGACCCTCACCGGTGCCGATCTCATCATCGACGACACGCCGGAGGCCATCACCGTCTCCTGCTTCGAGCCGGTGCGGCGCGAGGTCGCCCGTCTGGCTCTGGAGAAGCTCATTGCCGACGGCCGCATCCATCCCACCCATATCGAGGAGATGGTGGAGAAGGCCCGCCGTGAGGTGGATGCCGTCATCCGCTCCGAGGGTGAGCGGGCCGTGCTGGAGACCGGTGTCCGGGGCATCCACCCGGAGCTGCAAAAGCTGCTGGGCCGCCTGCACTACCGCACCAGCTACGGCCAGAACGTGCTGCAGCACTCCATTGAGGTCAGCCACATCGCCGGTATGATGGCGGCGGAGCTGGGCGCCGACGTCCAGACCGCCAAGCGTGCCGGTCTGCTGCACGATATCGGCAAGGCCGTGGACCATGAGATGGAGGGTACCCACGTCTCCTTGGGCGTGGAATTCTGCCGGAAGTACCGGGAGAAGGAGGACGTCCTCCACGCCATTCAGGCCCACCACGGCGACGTGGAGTGCAAGACGCTGGTGGCCTGTCTGGTGCAGGCAGCCGATGCCATTTCCGCCGCCCGGCCCGGCGCACGCCGTGAGAATCTGGAGAACTATATCAAGCGTCTGGAGAAGCTGGAGGAGATCACCAGCAGCTACCCCGGCGTGGAGAAGAGCTACGCCATTCAGGCGGGCCGTGAGGTTCGTGTCATGGTGAAGCCCGAACAGGTCTCTGAGGATCAGATGGTGATCCTGGCCCGTGAGCTGGCCCACCGCATCGAAAACGAGCTGGAGTACCCCGGCCAGATCAAGGTCCACGTGCTGCGTGAGACCAAGGCTGTGGAATACGCCAAGTAAACATCCTTCCCAATACGCATCGTCCCCAACGGCGCACCGCAGCAGTGGTGCGCCGTTTCTTTATGTCCTTTAACTTCACTTTCGGAAGCGGCGGTATCCTGTCCTCAAAACCCGAAAAATGGAGGACTCTTCCATGAAACGTATTCCACACATTCTTTCGCTGGCCCTGCTGCTGTTGCTGCCGGCCATCGCCCTGTATCCAATGCTCCATGCCTCCGCCGAAAAGGATGGTGTCGATAGCAGCACAGCCATTCAGGAGGCCGCCCCATCGGAAGCCGCCCCATCGGGGGCCGCCCCATCGGGGGCCGCCCCATCGGGGGCCGCCCCGTCGGAAGCCGCCCCGTCGGAAGCCGCCCCGTCGGAAGCCGCCCCGTCGGACAGCGCCGTCGCTGCCCCCGCCGCTCCCGCCGCCGTCAGTGGTTCTATCGACACCGATGATTTTCCCCTCACCGACGGCCAGCAGCATGCGCTTCACCGCTATATGACCGCCTACTATACCACGCTGGGGGATCTGACGGAGGCGAGCACCGACGGCGTATTCTGCGCCGACGGCATCGCCGCCTATGAGCAGGCGGTTGGGAATGATCCTTCGCAGTCTCGGCCGGGGATGGTCCTCTGCATCCTTGGCTGGAAATAAGCCCTATCATCTCCGGCCGGGAATAAGACGTTGCGCCCTGACAGTTTTGTGGTATAATAGGACTGTCAGCGGACAGAGCCATGTCCAGTTACCATGTCCACTTTTGTCCGCAGAATGTACCAATTCACCGGGAGGATACCCTATGGAATTTCGTGTGCTGGCACTGGGAGATGTTACCAGCGAGGATGGCACCCGCCATCTGGCCCGTACCCTGCGTCCCTTTCAGAAGGTCCACGGCGTGGACTTCACCGTGGTCAACGGTGAGAACGTCTCCGGCGTGGGGCTGACCCCAGATCAGGCGGAGGATCTCTTCGCCGCCGGCGCCGATGTCATCACGCTGGGCAACCATACGTGGGGCAAAATGCAGATCGCTGACTATTTGGAGGACAGCCCCTACATCCTGCGGCCTGCCAACTTTTCCCCCCGCACGCCGGGCCGTGGTGTGGGAGTCTACGACTGCGGCCGCTTCCGCATCCGGGTCATCTCCCTCATCGGTCGCTGTGACCTGTCATGGGGCAGCGACAACCCCTTTACCACAGCGGACCGCCTGCTGGTGGAGCCGGACGCTCCCACCTTCACGGTGGTGGATTTTCACGCTCAGGCCACCAGCGAAAAGCTGGCCATGGCCTACTATCTGGACGGCCGGGTCTCCGCCCTGTGGGGGACCCACACCCACGTCCCCACCGCCGACCAGCGGGTGTTCCCCAAGGGCACCGGCTACCTGACGGATCTGGGCATGACCGGTGCCGTGGAGTCGGTGCTGGGCATCCAGCCCCAACAGTCGGTGGAGATGTTCTTAGGCGGTCTGCCGGGCCGCTTCCGCCCCGCCTCCGGCCCCTGCAGGGCTCAGGGGGCGCTCTTCACGCTGGACAGCGCCACGGGCCTGTGTACGGCAGTGGAACGGGTGGATATCCGCTGAGCACAACATTTGCCGCACAAAATTTGTCACATAGGACCCGTTCCGCAGGTTCTGTCACATAGGAGAAATGAGCCATGTCTGTTGAAAAGGTCCGGGCGTACCTGACGCCCTATGGGGTGGCCCAGCGCATCCGGGAACTGGATGTCTCCAGCGCCACGGTGGAGCTGGCCGCCGCCGCTCTGGGGGTGGCCCCCGCCCGCATCGCCAAGACCCTCAGCTTCAAGGTGGGAGAGCGGCCCATTCTGGTGGTGGCCGCCGGGGACGCCCGCATCGATAACAGCAAATACAAGCACTTTTTCGGCGTCAAGGCCAGAATGCTGACGCCGGAGGAGGCCGTGGAGCACATCGGCCACGCCGTGGGCGGCGTATGCCCCTTCGCCCTGCCGGAGGACGTGTCCGTGTATCTGGACGAGTCTTTGCGGCGGTTCGAGACGGTGTTCCCCGCTGTGGGCAGCGCCGCCTCTGCCATCGAGCTGACCTGCCCGGAGCTGGAGCGCTGCTGCGGAGAGCGGTTCTGCCGATGGGTAGACCTCTGCCGTGGCTGGCAGGAGGCATAAAAGGAGGACGCTATGGCAAAAATTCTACACACGGCGGACTTCCATCTGGACAGCGCCTTTACCGCCCTGCCGGAGGAGAAGGCCCGGCTGCGCCGCCAGGAAGCCCGCCAGCTGACGGACCGGCTGGTGGACTACGCCAATGACCACGGCGTGGAGCTGCTGCTGCTGGCCGGAGATCTCTTTGACTCTGACCAGCTCTACGGCCAGACGGCACAGGAGCTGGCCCGGTCGCTGGCCCGCTTCCGGGGCCACGCCGTCATCGCCCCCGGCAACCACGACTTCTACGCCGCCTCCAGCCCCTACGCCCGGCTGCTGTGGCCGGAAAACGTCCATATCTTCCGGGAGGAGCGGCTCCAGCGGCTCCCCTTCCCTCAGTACGGCTGCGTAGTATACGGAGCCGCCTTTACCGCCCCCGCCGCTCCCGCCGGGATCCCCGGCTCTCTTGGCCCGGAGGACGAGGGGTTGGCCCGCATCCTGCTGCTCCACGGAGAGGTGGGCGTCCGGGACAGCCGTTACCGGGCCATGACCCTGAAGGATGTGGAGCAGAGCGGCGCCGACTATCTGGCGCTGGGCCACGTCCACGCCTTCGGCGGCGTGCAGCAGGCAGGACGCACCTTTTGGGCCTATCCCGGCTGCCCGGAGGGCCGGGGCTTCGACGAGCTGGGGGACAAGGGCTTCCTCACCGGCACCGTGGAACCGGGACAGGTGAAGCTCACCTTCGCCCCCTTTGCCCGCCGCCGGTATCAGTGGCTGACGGTGGATGTCACCGGCGTTGACCCGCTGGAGGCGCTGCGCCGGGAGCTGCCCCCACACCCGGAGGCGGACATCTTCCGCATGGTCCTCACCGGCGAGACGGAGGAGCCGCCCCGGCTGGACGCCCTCTATGACGCCCTGTCCCCGGACTGCTTCTATCTGGAGCTGCAGGACCGCACCACCCGTTGCCGGGATCTGTGGGAGCACTGCGGAGAGGACACCCTGCGGGGCCTGTTCCTCCGAGACCTGCGCCAAAGATACGACGCCGCACCGGCGGAGGAAAAGCCCCGACTGCTGCAGGCCGCCCGATTCGGCTTGGCGGCACTGGAAAACCGGGAGCTGTAAAGCACTTTCAATTTACTGCCCACGGCGCAGGCCGTGAGAGAGGAGCCCACCCCATGAAAAAGATCCTCATGATCGGCACCGGCGGCACCATCGCCTCGGAGATGACGCCGGAGGGCCTGACACCGGAGCTGAACACCCACCAGCTGCTGGCCTATCTCCCCCGCATCGCCCAGCTGTGCCATGTGGACTGCATCCAGCTGTACAGTCTGGACAGCACCAGCATTCACCCCGCCCACTGGCTGGGGACGGCCCAAGCCATCCGGGAGCACTACGACGACTACGACGGCTTCGTCATCAGCCACGGCACGGACACCATGGCCTATACGGCGGCGGCCCTGAGCTATCTGGTACAGGACAGCCCCAAGCCCATCATCCTCACCGGCGCCCAGAAGCCCATCTGGTTCGACGGCACCGACTCCAAGCGCAATCTTACCGATGCCTTTCTCTACGCCTGCCGGGGCTGCGGCGGCGTGCAGATCGTCTTTAACGGCCGGGTCATTCTGGGGACCCGTGCCCGCAAGACCTACTCCAAGAGCTTCCGGGCCTTCTCCAGTGTCAACTACCCCGATCTGGCGGTGGTGCAGGACGAGCATCTGTTACAGTACATCCGTTGTGAGAGCCGGCCACGGCCCCTGTTCTATGACCGGCTGGACCCCCATGTGGGGCTGCTGAAGCTGATCCCCGGCACGGAGGATGCACTGGCGGAGTTCATGCTGGACCGCTACGACGGCCTCATCATCGAGAGCTTCGGCGTAGGCGGCCTGCCGGAATACGACGGCGGACACCTCTACGACGTGGTACGCCGCGGGGTGGAGCGGGGCAAGATCGTGGTCATGACCACGCAGGTCCCCAACGAGGGCAGCGACCTGACGGTATACCATGTGGGGGGACACCTGAAGAGCACCCTCCGGCTGCTGGAGGCCTACGACATGACCACCGAGGCCGCCGTGGCCAAGCTCATGTGGATCATGGGGCAGACCCGTGAATTTTCGGAGGTGGAGCGGCTGTTTTACCAGCCGGTGGCGCAGGATATCCTCCGTTTTGGGGACGAATAAGATGTTTGCTCCGGTGGGACACTGGGTGTGTCCTGCCGGAGTTTTTTTGTACTCCGGTGCAGACTAACAGGGCAAAAAGAGGGAGGCGGACAGTCAGCTGTCCGCCCCAAGTGAGGAGAAAAAATGGATAAAGCTTCGGAAAGGACTGTCCCTCAGACGAGGGTCAGTACCAGCCACAGCAGGCCGATGACGCCGCCGCCCAGCAGCGCCGCCATCCATGTGGTGAGCCGTCTGCGCCGGGGCGGAGCCCCGTGGGTGCGGGCGTAGCTCTTGGCGATGCGGACCGCCTGCTCCACCACCTGCTGGGATGAGACGCCGCCGCCTGCGGCGTCGTTGCTGAGAATGAAGATCGCCTGCTCGAAAATATGGGGATCGGGGGACTCCACCACGATCACCCGTCTGGAAATACCTTTTACCAAGGCCACGCCCTCCTCTGTCCGGTGATGTTTGACAGATAGAGTATTTCCGGCGTCGGCGGCGGTTATACCTGCCGGGGGCGGTTTTCTCCCGGCAGGGGCAGGTGTACCGCCAGCACGGCGCAGTCGTCCTCCAGTCCCCTGCGGCTGCGGGATTCCGACAGGATCAGTGCCGTCAGGGCGTGGACGTCAGTGCCGTTCCACCCCGCCAGCAGATTTTGCAGCCACTCGTCGCTGTTCTCGTCGGCGATGCCGTCGGAGATCATGACAAAATAGCTGCCTGCCGGGAGGGCCAGCCGAGTGACCTCCGGTGGCTCCGTCGTGGCCTGCAGCCCCGCCGGAAGGGAATGGGCGGTGAAGCGGGTAACGTGGGCGGTGTGCTTGAGATAGGAGGGCGCAGCGCCGTATTTATAGAGGGTGGCCTCGCCGGTGGAGCGGCGCAGAGCCAAAAGATCGATGGTGGTGAAGGCCCCGCCGGTCTCCCCCCGCAGGGCCAGCGCCGAGTTCAGGGTCTTGAGGGCCGGAGCCGCTTCAATGCCCGCCCGCAGGAACTGCTCCAGCAGCCGCACCGTCAGCGCCGCCTCCCGGTGGGCCTCCGGGCCGCTGCCCATGCCGTCGGAGAGCAGGAGGTACAGCATCCCGCCTGTCTCCACCGTGGCCAGCTGGTCGCCGCACAGCTGCTGTCCCTCCTTGGGGCGCAGGGCCGAGGACACCCGATAGCCCATGGGGACGGGGGGCTCCTCCATCGGGGCGTGGGCTGCTGCCGCCAGCAGATCCCCCATCTGGGCGTACTGCTCCTGGGCCTGACGGCGGGAGCAGGTCAGCTGTCGATGATATTGGCGGCGCAGGAGGAAAAGCCGCAGTTCCTCGTTGACGGCGGCGACAAACTCCCGCAGATGGACGCACCGGGCGGTGAAGTACAGGGGGAAATCCTCCGGCTGAGCCGTGCCGCGGCGCAGCAGCGCCGGGCAGGCATCGTTGAAGGCATTGTAGGTGGCGTTATAGTTCTGCTGCCAACAGACGGCGCACAGGACGCAGGAGCGGCACACTTGTTCCGCCGCCCGGTCGAAGATCACCGAGGGATTTTCCGGCGGGGCCGGGGCCGTATCCCGGAAGAAGCTGTCGTACAGGGAGCGCAGAGCCGCTGCGGACTGCTCCAGCCGGCGGGGCTTTGCCGTCTCTCCGGGTGCATCCGCCCGGGCGGCACGCTCTGCGCAGGGAGGCAGCCAGCGCCGGGGCAGCAGCAGATAGGCCGCACCGCCCACCAGACACGACAGCAGCAGCTGTCGGGGAGGACCGACATCCAGCAGCACTGCAAAGGCGATGGTGGGCAGAGAAAAGGCCGCCGCCGGGAGGATGCGGGGTAGGCGGCCATAGAAGGCGGCCAGCGCTCCGCCGCAGCCGTAGGCCACCGTCAGCAGCAGCGCCGGGGTCTCCGGCACCAGATCCGCCGCAAGGCCCGCACAGGCCCCCGCCAATCCCGCCGTCAGGGGCGGCAGACGGCGGGAGAGGAGCAGCAGCTCCGTCATCAGCAGCGCCTTCCCTACGGAGAACAGACCCTCTACCGTCACCGGCACCAGTGCCAACGACAGGGCGGCGGCGTACAGCAGTCCCTTTTGCCGGAGGGTCGTGCCGTGGGCGGTCAGCAGGGCCGTGGCTGCCGCCAGCAGCGCCGAGGCCGTCAGGCACAGCACCCACTGGCTCAGGGGGCGGTACAGCAGGTACACCGACTGGATCAGCAGCTGGGAGAAGGCCGCCGTCAGGGGCCGGAAGGCGGGGCGGCGGTAGAGCTTCGTATCACAGAAGGCCGTCTGGGCGGCGAAAAGCAGCACGGCAGCGGCGGCATGGCGCAGCCCCGGTTGAAAATCCAGAAACAGCAGCGCTCCGCCGGTAACACCCAACAGGGAAAGCAGACCCGGCAGGCCCGGCCCTGCGGCGGCGGCCGCCGCCAGACTGAAGGGGGCGTACAGTCCTCCCAGCCGGGCAGCGGTGAGGACGCAGCAGAGCGCCGCCTGCCCCAGCAGCGTTAGGATACGGCGGAGCCGTCTGCCGGGCGGCGGGAGGTGAAACTTCATGGACAAGCCCTCCTTTTTCCCCTATTGTAGTCACCGGCGGCGGGAAAAGCTGTCGGGAAATGGAGTCCGGCGGATTTTTCCGTGGACGGCGGTGTTTACGGAGGCAGAAAGCTGTGATATAATGAAGAAACCTTGACAGAAAGCAGGTGGCCGCTATGAAAGCCCAGCGTCCCTATCCGCAGATCACCATCACCCCCAAGGGGGAGGCCGCTCTGGTGGGCGGACACCCATGGGTCTATGAGGGGGAGGTCACGGGACTCAGCGGCCCCGTGTCCGACGGACAGCTGGTGGACGTCATCAGCCGCCGGGGCAGTTGGCTGGGCTGCGGCTTTTTCAACAGCCGCTCCCGCATCCGGGTACGGGTGCTGTCCCGGAACCCCAACGACCGGTTCGACCGGGCCTTCTGGCGGCGGCGCATCCAATACGCATGGGACTATCGCAAGACCGTCATGGGGCCGGAGGACAGCCGCTGCTGCCGGGTGATCTTCGGAGAGGCCGACGGCTTCCCCGGTCTGACGGTGGACCGGTTCGAGAGTGTGCTGGTGGCGCAGGTGCTGTGTCTGGGCATGGAACTCATCAAGGAGGAGCTGTTCTCCCTGCTGCTGGAGGTAATGCGCTCCGACGGACAGGACGTGGTGGGTGTATATGAGCGCAACGACGTGGCCATCCGTGGTCTGGAGGGCATGGAACAGGGCAAGGGCTGGCATCCCGTGGGCGGTGAAAAGGCTCCGGACTTTACAGCGGTGGATATTGAGGAAAACGGCATCCGCTACACCGTGGACTTTGAAAACGGGCAAAAAACCGGCTTCTTTCTGGATCAGAAGTACAACCGGCAGGCGGTGGCCAAGCTGGCCCGTGGCCGGACGGTGCTGGACTGCTTCACCCACACCGGCTCTTTTGCCCTGAACGCCGCACGGGGCAGAGCCAAGCACGTCACGGCGGTGGACGTGTCGGAGTTCGCCGTGGCGTGTGCCAGGGAAAACGCCCGGCGCAACGGGCTTTCCGACGTGATGGAGTGCGTGGCGGCCAACGTATTCGACCTGCTGCCCCAGCTGGAGCAGCAGCCCAAGCGGTACGACTTCATCATTCTGGATCCTCCAGCCTTCACCAAGAGCCGCAAGACCACCCAGCGGGCCATGACCGGCTATAAGGAGATCAACTACCGGGCCATGCGGCTCCTGCCACGGGGCGGCTATCTGGCCACCTGCTCCTGCAGCCACTTCGCCACGGAGGAGCTGTTTTTGAAGATGCTGCGCTCGGCGGCCAAGGACGCCGGGGTACAGCTGCGGCAGATCGAGGCCCGGCAGCAGTGCTGCGACCACCCCATTCTGTGGGGCGTGGAGGAGACCAATTACCTGAAATTCTATCTGTTTCAGGTGGTTTGATGAATACGATTCGTATATTTTTCTTATAATATTACAAGTAGTTGCAGAATATGACAGAGGAGACCGGCCGCAGCCTGTTTCCCGAAAGGAGCATTTATGAACACCAACTGGAACGACCCCAATTTTCAGGGCTTCGGCGGCAGGCAGAGTCCCTTCGGGAAGCGGCCTCCACGGCCCAAAAAGGAGCACAAGGCCATCGGCACGCCCCTGAGCCGCACCCTCATCAATCTGGCGGTGACGCTGATCTTTGCGGCGGTGTACTTCTATGTGGTGCTGCCGCCCATCAATTTGCAGGCGGAGGAGTTCTATTTCTTCATGCTGCTGTGCTGCGCTGTGTACTGCGGCTGCGCCGTGCTGACCTCCGGGTTTCAGGGCAGCGGGGCCAAGGGCTACTTTGGCTTCGTGAAGAAGCAGTGCCGCATCCCCATGATAATCGCCGTGGCGCTGGTAGCCGTGGCCATCGTGGGCGGTATCGTGGGCTGGCAGGTGATCCGGGCCGGGTCCTACCGGGATCTGCTGACGGTGGAGACCGGTGACTTCGCCACCGAGGTGGAGGAGATCAGCTATGACCAGATCCCCATGCTGGACAAGGACTCCGCCGAGAAGCTGGGCAACCGCAAGCTGGGTGAGCTGTCGGACATGGTGTCCCAGTTCGAGGTGGCGGAGGAGTACACGCAAATCAACTACAAGGGCCGCCCGGTGCGGGTGACGCCCCTGCGGTACGGGGACTGGATCAAGTGGTTCAACAACCGCTCTGAGGGTCTGCCCGCCTATCTTATCATCGACATGGTGACCCAGAATGTGGAGGTGGTGCGTCTGGAGCAGGGCATCCGCTACACCACCGCCGAGCACTTCGGCCGCAACCTCTATCGCTATCTGCAGTTCCACTACCCCACCTATATCTTTGACAAGCCGGCCTTCGAGATCGACGAGGACGGCAATCCCTATTGGGTCTGCCCCCGGATCCGAAAAACCATCGGACTCTTTGGCGGCACGGACATCGACGGGGCCGTGCTGGTGAACGCCGTCACCGGTGAGCATCAGTACTATGACGCCAAGGATGTGCCGGACTGGGTGGATCACGTCTACACGGCGGATCTCATCGTCCAGCAGTACGACTACCACGGCACCTATATCCACGGCTTCATCAACTCCCTGTTCGGCCAGCGGGATGTCACCGTCACCACCGATGGCTATAACTACATCGCCATCGGAGACGACGTGTATATGTACACCGGCATCACGTCGGTGGTGTCGGATCAGTCCAACATCGGCTTCATCCTCTCCAACCAGCGCACCAAGGAGACACGTTTTTACTCCGTGGCCGGCGCCGAGGAGTACTCCGCCATGGATTCGGCACGGGGTCAGGTGCAGCAGATGAACTACACCGCCACCTTCCCTCTGCTGCTGAACATCGCAGATCAGCCCAGCTACTTCATGGCGCTGAAGGACGCCGCCGGTCTGGTGAAGATGTACGCCATGGTCAACGTCAGCCAGTACCAGATCGTGGCCACCGGCGGCAGCGTGGCGGAATGCGAGAGCAACTATCGCCAGATGCTAGCCCGGTATAACCTCATTGACCCGGCGGATACGGAGCCCTCCGCTTCGGATCAGGGGGAGGTCACCGGCGTCATCGCCGACCTCCGCAGCGCCGTTATGGACGGCAACACCTGGTACTACCTCCAGCTCTCCGACGGCACGGTGTACTACACCATCTCCGCCGCCGAGGCTCCGGAGGCCGTGATCCTCAACGTGGGCGACACGGTGACGGTGAAGTATGCCGAGGGCGAGGGCAGCATCCTGCAGGCTTACAGTGTGGCCAAGGCCGTCCCGGCGGCGTAAAGCAGAACACAGAAAAACGGCGTGACCATGCGGTCACGCCGTTTTTTGTTCCAATGGGAGGCAGGCTTGCTGCCTGTCCTATGCAGCCTTGACGCTCCAAGGCTTTGGAAGCAGTCTCTTCGTAAGCTCAGCGCTTGCTGAACTGAGGTGCGCGACGAGCGGCTTTGAGGCCGTACTTCTTACGCTCCTTCATACGAGGATCACGGGTCAGGAAGCCGGCCTTCTTCAGGGCGGCACGGTACTCGGGATTTACCAGCAGCAGCGCACGGCTGATGCCATGGCGCAGAGCACCGGCCTGACCGGACACACCGCCGCCCTCGACGGTAGCCACGATATCCACCTTGCCCAGAGTGCCGGTGGTGTTCAGGGGCTGGCGAACCACCATCTTCAGGGTCTCCAGACCGAAGTAATCGTCGATATCACGGCCGTTGATGGTGATGGAGCCGGTGCCGTTGGGGAACAGATGCACACGGGCCACGGAGGACTTACGACGGCCGGTGCCGTACATATAGGGATTCTTAGACTGATACATTCTCTTTTTCCTCCTTACTTGACCAGCTCGGGCTTCTGAGCCTGATGCTCATGCTGCTCGCCGGCGTAGATGTGCAGACGCTTCAGGGAGTCCTTGGTGACGATGTTGCGGGGCATCATGCCACGCACGGCCACACGCACGGCGACCTCAGGCTTCTCCTGCATCAGCAGGCGGTACTTGGTCTCCTTCAGGCCGCCCACCCAGCCGGAGTGGGTGCGGTAGTACTTCTGCTCCATCTTGTTGCCGGTGAGGACGGCCTTGCCGGCATTGATGACGATGACGTTGTCACCGCAGTCGGCATGAGGGGTGTAGGTGGGCTTGCCCTTACCACGCAGCAGGTCAGCGACGATGACGGCGGTCTTGCCCAGGGGCTTACCGGCGGCATCCACGACGTACCACTTGCGGACAACATTGCCCTTTTTTTCCATATAAGTGGACATGGTGATTTCCTCCAATTTATATAATGTATTGCTTTACTTTTCCGTGCTCCCTTGCTATCATGGGGAGAGAAAACACGCAAACAGCGCAAGGATATTTATAACACACCCCCGCAAAAATGTCAACAGCGTTTTAATTTACCATTAGAACATCTGCGATTATCTCTTGTTTTCTCTGTTTATCTCTCGTTTTCTAAAAACGCAATTTCATTTCCCGGAGGCAGCATATGCAGCATATTTTAGGACAGGTCCGCCGCTGCGTGGAGGACTATCACATGATCGAGGCCGGGGACAAGGTGGCCGTGGGCGTCTCCGGCGGCAAGGACAGCCTGCTGACCCTGACGGCTTTGGCCCGGCTGCGGGACTTCTATCCCATCCCCTTTCAGGTGGAGGCCATCACGCTGGAGACCGGCACGCCGGGCATGAGCTTTGACGCCGTGGCGGAGCTGTGCCGGGAGCTGGAGGTCCCTTACACCCGCATCCATGTGCCGGTGTACCAGATCGTATTTGAAGAGCGCAAAGAAAAGAACCCCTGCTCCCTCTGCGCCAAGCTGCGGCGGGGCAGCCTGAACACAGCGCTGACGGAGCGGGGGATCCACAAGATCGCACTGGGGCATCACTACGACGATGCCATCGAAACGCTGCTGATGAATCTGCTGTTCGAGGGGCGCATCGGCTGCTTCCAGCCGGTGACGTATCTGGACCGCACGGGCATCACCCAGATCCGCCCACTGCTGTACTGCCGGGAGGCCGACATCCGCCGCACGGTGGAGCGGCTCCACCTGCCGGTGGTCCACAACCCCTGTCCTGCCAACGGCTCCACCCGCCGACAGGAGGTGAAGGATCTGATCCATCAGCTGGAGGGGCGCTATCCCGACATCAAGCAGAAGCTTTTCGGCAGTCTCCAGCGCTATCCTCTCTACGGTTGGAATCTGGAGCAGCAGGAGCGCTAACCGGCGGTTTCCATTTCTATCTTGCAGATAATATGTAATATCCTGTCGTTTTGTCACGCCAGCACCCATTGCAGCAGCAACAGCAGACCGAAGCCGGGGACGCCCAGCACCCCGATGAAGAGGGCGTTGAACACGTTAAGTCCCAGCCGGATGCCGGTGACGGCGGCAGTGAGGTTCAGCAGCCACACCGCCCCAAAGCCCAGCGCCGAGTTCACCAGCACCCGCAGGGCCAGCTTCACCGGCCCCCGGAACAGACGCACGGCAGCGAACAGTAAAAACGCCCCCACCACGCACAGTGCGCCGATCTCTATACCGGACATACAGGCCCTCCCTTCCCGGCGGAGGCCGCCACGGCGGCGGGTGATACCGTCCGGTCCCCGGAGCGGGCCGCCGGTTCCTGTTCCTTGATGCACCGCAGCAGGTAGCTGTATCGGGCCTTCAGTGCGCTGATCTCGTAGATGCTGGCCTCCACCAGCTCCGGCTCCGTGACATAGTTGAACTTATCGTAGGCGCACTTCAGCGCCACATTGGTCTGCTGCAATTCCTCCCGCAGGATATCCAGCGGATGCTCCACCTTTTTTCCCATGTCCAAGTCCTCCCCGTTCCCTTTCATTGTACGGATATTTTATCCGGATATGCCGGACTTTAGCCGTGGGACAAGCCGAAATTTTCAGGAGGTGCGCCATGCACGAGGAATATATGCGTCAGGCGCTGGCGCTGGCTCAGGAGGCCGCCGCCCACGGCGAGGTGCCGGTGGGCTGCGTCATCGTCCGGGAGGGGCAAATCGTGGGCCGGGGCCGCAACCGCCGGGAGGAGAAGCAGCACACCTCCTCCCACGCCGAGATGGAGGCCATCCGGCAGGCCAATGAGGCCCTCGGCACCTGGCGTTTGGACGACTGCGCCCTCTATGTGACGCTGGAGCCATGTCCCATGTGCGCCGGGGCCATTCTCAACGCCCGCATCCCACGGGTCTATTACGGCGCACGGGATCGGGAGATGGGTGCCTGCGGCGGGGTGCTGAACCTGTTCATGGAGGACTTCCCCCATCCGCCGGCGCTGGTGGGCGGGGTGCTGGCGGAGGACTGCCGCCGGGTGCTGACGGACTTCTTCCGAAATCTCCGATAAATGGATTTTCCACATTCTACTTGGTTGTCGTTTCGCTCATTTTCGTCGTTCCGCTGAATCTTCCCGCTAAACGTCGCCTTTTTTGTCTCTTTAGGTGATATCTTTTCCAAAATGTATATGGTACAATCAGAACATCCCGAACATATGCAATACAAACGGGAGAACCCATATGAAAGGAACCGTTTTTTTATGGAACCCAATGCTATTCTCAGTGAATCCCTGTCTCTGAGCAGTGATATCCCTCTTTATGCCCAGCTGGTGGGCATCATCAAGCGCAGCATCTCCTCCGGCGCACTGGCCATCGGCGATCTGCTGCCCTCCGAGGCGGAGCTTTGCCGGGCGCTGAATGTCAGCCGCAACACCGTCCGTCAGGCCATCGGTGAGCTGGAGGATGAGGGCCTCGTGGTCCGCAAGCGGGGCAAGGGTACTTTTGTGGCCGACCCCAACACCAACCGCCGGGGCGTGCGCTATTCCTTCACCACCGAAGTCTCCTCCCTGGGTAAGACCCCCTCCTCCACACTGGTGGACTTCGGCGTTATCGTCCCCACTCGTGCCATCTGCGAGAAGATGGAGCTGCGGGAGGGAACGTCGGTCTACTGCTTCACCCGTGTCCGCAATGTGGACGGTGAGCCTCTGATTCTGGAGACGTCCTACTATCCCCAGTTTATCTACCCCAACCTCACCCGTGAGATGGTGCAGACCCACAGCTTTTACAGCCTGCTGTACCATGTGGGCATCACCCCCTTCTCCGCTGAGGATACCTATGAGGCGGTGATGCTGGATGCGCCCCGTGCCAATCTCCTCAGCGTGGAGCCGGGCAGCTGTGCCTTCTATCATCAGCGCCGCACCAAGACCGAGGACGGCCGGGTCTATGAGTACACCCGCAGCTATATCCGGGGCGACCGGGTGCGGCTGGACGTGCATATGCAGAAGAGCGGCATGACCTTCTCCCGCATCATCGACTGAAGCCCTGAAAACGCCCCCAGCCGCAGAGCCTTCCCTCTGCGGCTGGTTTTTGCAAACTTCCCCGTCCTCCCCCTTTACAGCCCGACCTCTTTCGGATATAATAGAAAGGCTAAGGAAATCTGACACAAGAAGGAGACGACCCTATGGCAGTCATTGAATACGACGAATATAAACAGAAGCTTCAGGCGCTGGAACCGACCCTTCAGGAGCTGGAGAAGGCTCTGGCCATTCCCAAGGCCCGTGAGGAGCTGGCGCAGCTTCAGAAGGAGACGGAGCAGGAGGGCTTTTGGAGTGACGTGGAGCGCAGCCAGAAGGTCTCCCAGCAGATCAAGCGGCTGGAGAGCAAGGTCAGGAAGTACGACCGTCTGGTGTCCGACTGGGAGGACACACTGACCCTGTGCGAAATGGCACAGGAGGAGGACGACGCCTCCCAGCTGCCGGAGGTGACCTCCGGCTATGAGACGCTGGAAAAGGAGATCAACGAGCGCCGTCTGGCGGCGCTTCTGTCCGGCGAGTACGATGCCAACAATGCTATCCTCACCTTCCACGCCGGAGCAGGCGGCACCGAGGCCCAGGACTGGACGGAGATGCTCTACCGGATGTATACCCGCTGGGCGGAGCGCCACGGCTACACCTATCAGCTCATGGACTACGAGGCCGGCGATGAGGCGGGCATCAAGTCCGCCACCATCCTCATCGAGGGGGAGAATGCCTACGGCTATCTGAAGAGTGAGAACGGTGTTCACCGTCTGGTGCGTGTTTCTCCCTTCGATGCCAACGCCCGACGCCAGACCAGCTTCGCTGCGCTGGAGGTCATGCCGGAGCTGGATGACGACAGCGAGATCGAGATCCGTCCGGAGGACATCGAGATGCAGGCCTGCCGCTCCAGCGGTGCAGGCGGTCAGCACATCAACAAGACCTCCTCCGCCGTCCGTCTGACCCACCTGCCCACGGGCATCGTGGTGTTCTGCCAGACGGAGCGCAGCCAGTTCCAGAACCGGGACAACGCCATGAAGATGCTGCGGGCCAAGCTGGCGGAGCTGAAGCTGCAGCAGCACGCCGAGAAAATCAGCGACCTCAAGGGCGTACAGATGAAGATCGAGTGGGGCAGCCAGATCCGCTCCTATGTGTTCATGCCCTACACGCTGGCCAAGGACACCCGCACCGGCTATGAAATGGGCAACATTCAAGCCGTTATGGACGGCGATATCGACGGCTTCATCAATGCCTATCTGACCGCCGCCGCCAACGGTGAGATCAAGAAGTAAGGGATAGTCTTCCAGAAAAATAACCGCCCCCGCAGGTCACGACCTGCGGGGGCGGTTTCAGGTACAGAGCTTACTCGCCCATGGGGGCGCCGCACTTGGGGCAGAACTTACCGTCGGAGGACTCGCCGCACACGGGGCAGACCTTCTGCTGGGTCTCCTCCCCAGCAGGCTGCTCCTGGCAGCTGCAAGGGCAGGACTCCCCTTCCTTCTTGGCGGCCTTGGCGGCCTCCAGCTCACCGATGCGCTCCTTAGAGGCGATGACGGCAGCCACCACATCCTTCACGGCATCGGGGACCTCGCCCTCATACTCGGACACGAACCACTCACCGATGGCACGGTAATTCTTTTCCATTTCACGCTGCTCGGAGATGATCTCCATGCTGGCCTTGGCGGAATCCGAAACACTCTTCGCCTTCTCGGAGGCGACGCCCGCCAGATCCTTGGCCTTTTCCGCCGCTACGCCGGCGACGGCCTGTGCCTTCTTGCCCAGTTCTTCAAAAAATGCCATGTTCATGATCTCCTTTCATATACACGGGTGTGCTTGTATTATACCCCCGCACACTTTTGTTTGTCAATGGCGGTCGAGGGGCGGCAGCGGGCAAAAAATGTAAATTTTTTATGCTTGCGTCGCCGGTGGGAATCCGATATAATGAGGAAAAATTCCGTCAGGAGGGGAAGTTATGAACCGCATCAGCAAGGAGAACTACTACCTGAACATCGCCCAGACCGTTCTGGAGCGTGCCACCTGTCTGCGCCGGGTCTACGGCGCCATCATCGTCAAGAACGACGAGATCATTTCCACCGGCTACAACGGCTCCCCCCGTGGGCGGAAAAACTGCGTGGACATGGGCTTTTGCACACGGGAGGCCATGCAGGTGCCGAGGGGCGAGCGCTATGAGCTGTGCCGCAGCGTCCACGCCGAGGCCAACGCCATCATCTCCGCCAGCCGCCGGGACATGGTGGGCGGTACGCTGTATCTGGTGGGCCGCAATGCCCAGACCGGAGAGCTGCTGACGGACGCCACCTCCTGCCCCATGTGCCGCCGCATGGTCATCAATGCAGGGCTGGCCCGTGTGGTGATCCGCCGGACGCCGGAGGAGTTCACCGTGGTGGACGTGGAGGAATGGGTCCGCACCGACGATCTGGCTCTTCCGGAAAAAATATGACACCTGCCGGAGGGGAGCGGTGCTCCCCTCCGGTTTCTTTTTCCCCGTCTTTTCTTTTTTCCCGCCATGTGTTATACTGGGGAGCAATATCACCCGAAAGCGAGGAGACACCATGAACATCGGCCGCATCCATGTGGATTCCCGGCTGGTCCTGGCCCCTATGGCCGGGGTCACCGATCTGGCCTTCCGCCAGATCTGCCGGGAGCTGGGGGCAGGGCTTACCGTCACCGAGATGGTCAGCGCCAAGGCCCTGTGCTATCAGGAGCGCAAGACCCGCAGTCTGCTGCGTCTGGGGCCGGGGGAGCATCCTGCCGGGGTGCAGATCTTCGGCAGCGACGCCGCCTGCATGGCGGAAGCCGCCTGCATGGCCGCCGAGCTGTCCGGCGCCGACTTCATCGACATCAACATGGGCTGTCCCGTGGGCAAAGTGGTCTCCAACGGCGACGGCTCCGCCCTGATGAAGGACCCGGAGCGGGCTGCACGCATTGCCGAGGCGGTGGTGAAGGCCTGCCCGGTGCCGGTGACGGTGAAAATGCGTCGGGGCTGGGACAAGGGCAGCATCAATGCCGTGGAGCTGGCCCGGATGCTGGAGCAGGCAGGGGTGTCGGCGGTGGCCGTTCACGGCCGCACCCGCGCCCAAATGTACGCCGGACAGGCGGACTGGGTCACCATCCGTCAGGTAAAGCAGGCAGTGTCCATCCCCGTTATCGCCAACGGCGACGTGTTCTCGGCGGAGGACGCTGTGGCTATCCTCCACTTTACCGGCGCTGACGCCGCCATGATCGGCCGGGGCAGCTTCGGCAACCCATGGATCTTTCAGCAGGCCCAGGCGGCGCTGGAGGGCCGTCCCGTCCCGCCGCTGCCGCCGCTGGCAGAGCGCTGCGATGTGGCCGTGCGGCAGATCCGTCTGGCCGCCGAGGACAAGGGGGAGCACATCGCCATGCTGGAGGCCCGGAAGCAGTACGCATGGTATCTCAAGGGCGTCCCCCACGCCAACTACTACAAGGAACAGATCGTGCGGATGAACACGCTGGAGGATATGGAGCGCATCACCGCCGGCATCAAGAGGGACCTGAAATGACCGAGCAGCAGTGGATCGCCCGTGCCAGACACGGTGACGCAGACGCCTTCGAGCAGCTGGTGGTGGCCTACGAAGGGCCGGTGTACCGGCTGGCACTGCGGATGTGCGGCAGCGCCGAAGACGCCCGTGAGGTGACGCAGGACGCCTTTCTGGCGGCATGGCGTGGCCTGCCGGCTTTCCGGGGCGACAGCCGCTTCTCCTCATGGCTGTACCGGCTTACCACCAATGCCGCCATCGACTTCCTGCGTCGGGAAAAACACCATCTGGGGAACCTCCCGCTGGAGGAGGCGCCGGAGCGGCCGGATCCCCAGCAGCCGGAGCTTCTGGCGGAGCAGAGAGAGCAGCAGGAGGCCCTGCAAAGGGCGCTGGATCAGCTGTCACCGGAACACCGGCAGGTGCTGCTGCTGCGGGTGGTACAGCAGCTGAGCTACGACGAGATCGCACAGGCCCTGTCACTGGAGAGCGGCACGGTGAAATCCCGCATCAGCCGTGCCCGCCGCCAGCTGCGTGAAATTCTACTGCGGCAGGGGAACTTCTTTCCCGACTCTGCCGTCTTACCAAATGGAAAGGAGGGGTGAGTATGCACTGTAATCAGGAACAGATCGAGGCCCTGCTGGACGGGGAGCTGGTCGGCCCGGAACAAGACGCCGTACTCGCCCATCTGCGGGATTGTCCCGGCTGCCGCAGCTACTACCGGCAGCTGCTGGCCATGGAGCAGGCCCTGCGGGCCGATACCGATCCCGTCCTGGATGACCTGCTTCCGGATATCATGAACCGTGTCCACGCCACGCCCCAGCATCGACGGCGGTCGCCGTGGCTGCGGGCCGTCATGGGCATGGCGGCGTGTCTCGTGGTGGTGCTGGGCGTCTATCTGGTACGCTATCAGGTGGAGAAGGACAGCGACTCTCCCTTCAGCGGTATTTTGCCGGATTCCTCCGCCAACAACTCTGTGGGCGCCAACGAGGATACTTTCACCGATGAGGTCACCCCCTCTGACGGCGGTCTGACCTTCGCCTCCGGCGGCACAGAGAGGCAGGAATCCTCCGGCCCGGCGGACTATGTGCTCACGGGCCACCCGGAGCTGGCCCAGCAGGCCCGCCAGTGGCTGTCCCAGCAGGGGTTGGATCCGGACGAGGACGGTGTCTATTCCCTCACTGCCCAGCAGGTACAGGGACTGAACGCCGCCGTGCCGGAGCTGGAGCTTCCCACGGATGATGCATTGCGCCTGCTGCTGGAGGACTGAGGCCTGCCTTGACGGGCCGGGCAAAATGCGCTACAATGGCCCCAAAAGGGCTTTCCCACCCAAGTGCAAAAGGAGGTCGTCCCATGACAGAACAGGAACTGTGCCGGGCCGCCATTGCCATGCTGGACCGTTCTTACAGCCCCTATTCCCATTTTCCCGTGGGTGCGGCGCTGGAGTGCAGCGACGGCACGGTGTTCACCGGCTGCAACATTGAAAACGCCGCCTACGGTCTCACCATCTGTGCCGAACGCACCGCCATCTTCAAGGCCATCAGCGAGGGCCATCGGGATTTCAAACGCATCGTCATCGCTGGGAAGAGCGAGGACTACTGCGTCCCCTGCGGCTCCTGCCGGCAGGTGATGCAGGAGTTCGCCCCCCAGATGGAGGTCATCTGCCTCAACGGCAAGGGGGAGGCCAAGCACTTCGCCCTGAAGGAGCTGCTGCCCTATGGCTTCGACGAGACGTGGCTGTGACCGCCGCCCTACAGGCGGCATAGGATAGATCACTCCCCTAAAAGGAGGTCTTTTCCGTGGCAAATACGCTGGATACCCTGCCGGCGGGCCGGTGGGCCGCCATCCGGGCTGTAACGCACTCCCAGCGTCAGCGGCTGCTGGAGCTGGGCTTCATCCCCGGCACAATCGTCCGGGCGGTGCAGATCAGTCCTTTGGGTGATCCGGTGGCCTATGAGGTGCTGGATGCCGTCATTGCCCTGCGCCGCTGTGACGCCCGGTGCGTCCATATCACGGTGCTGTAAGTGCTCATGCTGCAAATGTTAAAAAGGAAGAGACGATGGAAACATCGTCTCTTCCTTTTTGTCTGCAGAGGGGGCTGTTTATTGCCACCGGCGGCATATTTTTTGCCATCAGTTTTTCTTTTATGCCTCCGGCGGGTAACTTTCCTTCAGCAGCGAAAGAAAGTTACCTACCGGAGGCAAAAAGTAGGCTGTCGGAGACAGAAAAAAGGGCTGCTATCAGAAAGACACCCGCCGGAGGCAAAACAGTGACTCATCGGAGGCAGCCAAACAAGGCGAAATAAAATCCCAGCCGGGCGGTGCTGCACACCATCCGGCTTGGGCTTATTTCACTTCTCCCGGTGCTTGCGCTCCCGGTAGATCGGCTCCGGCGTGCGGATCACCACCTGAGTATCCTCCGCCACCGAATCCGTCAGGAAGGCGTTGCCGCCTACCACGGCATGATCCCCGATGGTGGTCTCACCGCCCAGAATAGAGGCCCCGGAGTAGATGGTCACGTCACTGCCCACGGTGGGATGCCGCTTCCCCGGCAGACTGGCGTGGCCCTTCCGAGGGGACAGCGCTCCCAGCGTCACGCCCTGATACAGCTTCACATTCTCCCCGATGACCGTGGTCTCACCCACCACGATGCCGGTGCCGTGATCGATGAAGAAGTGGGCGCCGATCTGTGCGCCGGGGTGGATATCGATGCCCGTGCGGCTGTGGGCGTACTCACTCATGATCCGGGGGATCATGGGAATCTGGCGCAGATACAGCTCATGGGCCACCCGGTATACGAAAATGGCAAACAGCCCCGGATAGGCGAACAGGATCTCCTCCTTGGAGGCCGCCGCCGGGTCGGATTCAAAGGTGGCGTCCAGATCCGTCAGCAGCAGCCGCTGCACGCCGGGCAGGGCCTCCACCACCTCACGGGCCAGCACCGACGCCCGCTGCTCCTGCTCCTCCGGCAGGGCCAAAGCGATCTGCCGGGCCAGCTGGCCCTCGATGCGCTCCAGCAGCAGCGCCGTGTAGTCCTCCACCGGAAGGGTCATCAGCTCCGGGTCGCCGTAGTAGGCCGGAAAGACCAGCCGCCGGATCTCCTTCAGCAGTCCGATCACTGCCCCCTTGTCCGGCAGCCGCAGGCCCTTGCCGTACATGGGGACGGGGCTGCGCTGCATATTCTCCGCCATGGACCGGGCTGCCGCCCGGATGTGCTCTTCATACATGGGGTGTCTCCTCCTGTCCCGCCCCCGCAGGGGCCGTCTATCCTATGTTCCCTCCCGGTGTCAGGATACACCGGCCGGAGTCTTTTCCTCCTCCTTTTGGAGGCGGCTGCCGTCAAAGGGGGTCTCCAGCTGGCTCAGGTCCCGGAGGTAGCCCTTGAAATCGCTGTAAAACGCCGCATACTCATATCCGGTGCAGATGCGCTCGTCCATCACCACGCCGATGGGCATCACCTTCCGGGTCAGGTCGCCGCCCATGTAGTCCGGCACGGGCTTGCCCATGCACACGAACACGCTGGTGGTACCGAACTCGTAGCAGTGGTGATGGATATAGCTGGTCTTGATGGAGGCCAGATTGGTGATGAACATACTGGTGTGGAAGGGCGACAGGTCGATGATCTTCCGGGGCAGCAGCCCGTGCTTGTCCAGATGATACGCCAGCCACACCACGAACTTCGGCAGCCCCGGCACGGAGAACATGAACCGTGCGAACTTGTCGGTGCTGTTGGACTGGTGCTCATGCTGGTTGGCGGCAATAACCTCCCGAATTTTCCTGTCAATGGAGAAAATATCGTCCGACGGCTCCAAATACACTTTCAGTGCTGTCTCGTTGACCACCCCGTCGGATCGCTTCTTGAGAATGACGAAGGAGACGCAGAAGTGGTTGCGCCGATAAATTTTTCCGTTCATCACGAAGTAGTTCAGCTTTGGATTATCCAGCACCGCCCGGTAGTAGGCGGCGATGATGACACTCATGTGGTTCAAGCGTACGCCCTCCCGCCGCCAATGGCGGATGTAGGCCTTTACGGCCTCCTCGTCAATGTTCTCGGTGATGGAGTTCCACGCATCGTAGCGCTTGGGCATGATGTAGGGGATGGCCGCCACCAGCGGCGGCAGGTCTTTCACTCTGGTTCCGTCAGGTCTCATGATGCTTTTTCCTCATTCCTATGCAGATGCAGTCATTATACGCCCTCCCGCCATCCATTGCAACCGTTTTCCCATTCCTTTGCCCCGCAAAAAGCCCGCTGCGGCCGCACTTTCTGCTTGTCCTTTTCCGGCGAATTTGTTATAATAGTTGATTATAGTAGTATGCGGAAGGGAGCGCTGGCAGATGAAGTTTTCCAAATGGCATATCGCCCCAGCGGAGGAAGCGGATATCCGCCGTCTCGGCGAGGCTGGCTATCCCCAGCTGGTGTCGCAGGTGCTGGCGGCACGGGGCATCTCCACGGCGGAGGAGGCCGCCGCCTTTCTGGAGCGGGGCCGGGATCTGACCTGCTCCCCCTTCCTGATGAAGGACATGGACCGGGCGGTGGAGTGCATCAGCCGGGCCATCAGTCAGGGTCGCCGCATAGCGGTGTTCGGGGATTACGACGTGGACGGCATCACCGCCACGGTGATCCTGGTGGATTACCTGAAAAGCCGGGGCGTCGATGTGCTGCACTATATTCCTCGCCGCATCGAGGACGGCTACGGGCTGGGGCAGGACGCCATCCGCTCCCTCCATGAGCAGGGGGTAGAGTTGCTCATCACCGTGGACTGCGGCATCACCGGGGTGGAGGAGGTGGACTTCGCCGCCTCTCTGGGCATGGATGTGGTCATCACCGATCACCACGAGTGCAAGGACACCCTGCCACGGGCCGTGGCGGTGGTGGACCCCCACCGGCCGGACTGCACCTATCCCTTCCCCTATCTGGCGGGCTGCGGCGTGGCGCTGAAGCTGGTGCTGGCGCTGGGCGGCGAGAGCCGGGAGGAGGCCCTTTTCTCCCGCTACTGCACCTTGGCCGCCATCGGCACCATTGCCGACGTGATGCCCATGTCCGGGGAGAACCGCATCATCGTCTCCCGTGGCTTGGAGTGCATCACCCAGTCGGACTTCATCGGCCTCCACGCCCTGCTGCAGGAGGCAGGCCTCATGGATAAGGCCATCACTTCCGTGCAGGTGGGCTTCGTGCTGGCCCCCCGCATCAACGCCGCCGGCCGCATGGGGGCAGCGGACAAGGCCGCCGACCTCCTGCTGTGTCAGGACCCGGCGGAGGCCGCCCGGTTGGCCCGTGAGCTGTGCGCCCTGAACCGGGAGCGTCAGGCGGTGGAGCAGACCATCTATGCCCAGGCAGTGGAACAGATCGACCATCTGCCGCCGCAGGAGCGCAGCGCTCTGGTGCTGGCCTCCGACACGTGGCACCAAGGGGTGGTGGGCATCGTGGCCTCCCGCCTGTCGGAAAAGTACGCCTGTCCCAGCTTTATGATCCACTTAAGCGGCACCGTGGGCAAGGGCTCCTGCCGCAGTTGGGGCGGCTTCAACCTTTTCGCCGCTCTGGAGCGCTGCTCCGACCTCCTGCTGGATTTCGGCGGTCACGAGCTGGCAGCGGGCTTCACCATCGATGTCGCCAATATCCCCGCCTTCCGCCAGCGGATGAACCAGCTGGTGCGGGAGTATCAGGGCGGCGGAGCGCCGGAGGTATGTCTGGAGATCGATGCCGCCCTCACCTGTCCCAGCCGTGTCACCCTGACGGAGGTGGAGGCTCTGGGGATGCTGGAGCCCTACGGCGCCGGCAATGCCCGCCCTCTCTTCTGCCTGATGGGCGCCACGCTGGAGCGGCTGCAGAGCGTGGGCCAAAATCGCCACCTGAAGCTGCGGCTCAGCAAGGGCAGCAGCCAGTTCGACGGTATTTTCTTCTCCGTCTCCCCCGACACCTGTCCCGTTGCGGCGGGCAGCCGGGTGGATGCGGCCTTTTATCTGCAGATCAACGAATTTCGGGGCAACCGCACAGTACAGCTGCAAATGGTGGACATCCGCCCGTCCCTCACTGTCAGTACACGGGAGGATGAGTGCCTGCACCTGTTGGAGCGCTGTCTGCGGGGCGATCGGCTCCTGCCCAAGGAGGCGGTCCACCTGCTGCCATCCCGCAGCCAGTGCGTGCAGCTGTGGCGGGCGCTGGAGCACACCGTCCCCCCGGAGGGACTCACCGCCTGCTACCTGCCGCTGCTGCGGGAGCTGTCCGCCCGGCTGGAGGGGGCCGATCCCTTCCTTCGGACTGCCTTCTGTCTGGAGGTGTTCCGGGAACGGCAGCTGCTGACCCTCCGGCAAGAGGGCGACACCATTTCCATCACACTCACCGGCCAGGGGAAACACGTCCGCTTGGAGGAATCCGGTTACTTACAGGGCCTGCATGAGGTCATGCAGCCCAAACGGGGAGGCGATCACCATGACTGATACCCAGCATACCACCGCACCGGCGTCTCTGGTGCCGGAGATCCGCCCGGAGGTCTGGGCTGATCTGGAGCAGCGCTACCGCAAGCTGGAGGACACCGTCCGCCGCTATAACCCCAGCGCCAACTTCCAGCAGATCCGGGCCGCCTTCGAGTTCGCCGCCAAGGCCCACGGAGCGCAGATGCGGAAGGACGGCTCTCCCTTCATCACCCACCCGCTGGCGGTGGCCCAGATCGTGGCGGAGGAGCTGCATCTGGACTCCGAGTCCATCGAGGCCGCCCTGCTCCACGACACCATCGAGGATACCTCCGCCACCCACGAGGACATCTCCCGGCTCTTCTCTCCCACGGTGGCGGATCTGGTGGAGGGGGTCAGCAAGCTGACCCGTGTCCACTATACCTCCAAGGAGGAGGAGCAGATGGAGAACCTCCGGAAGATGCTCATGGCCATGAGCAAGGATATCCGGGTGATCCTCATCAAAATCTCCGACCGGCTCCACAATATGCGCACCATGGAGTACCAGACCCCGGAGAAGCAGAAGCAGAAGTCCTTCGAGACCATGGAGATCTATGCCCCCATTGCCCACCGGCTGGGAATGCAGAAGATGAAGTGGGAGCTGGAGGACCTGAGTCTGAAATATCTGGACCCCATCAGCTACCGGGAGATCGTGGAGGCTCTGAATGAAAAGGCCGCCCAGTATGACGGCTTCATGTCCTCCATCCACGACCAGATCACCCGCCGCCTGCGGGAGGCCCACATCGACGGCTACGTCTACGGGCGCATGAAGCACCCCTACTCCATCTACCGCAAGATGTATACCCAGAACAAGTCTCTGGACGATGTATACGACCTCTTCGCCTTCCGGGTCATTGTGGACACGGTGTCCGACTGCTACAATGTGCTGGGCATCATCCACGACCTGTATAAGCCCATTCTGGGCCGCTTCAAGGACTATATCGGCACCCCCAAGCCCAATATGTACCAGAGCCTCCACACCACGGTGGTGGGCCAGAACGGTATCCCCTTCGAGGTGCAGATCCGCACCCGTGAGATGCACGAGGTGGCCGAATACGGCATCGCCGCCCACTGGAAGTATAAGCAGAACGGGCAGGGAGCCGGAGACGAGGGCCGCTATGAGTGGGTCCGCCGTCTGCTGGAGAACCAGGAGGGCGCCGACGCCGAGGACTTCATCCACTCCCTGAAGGTGGATATGTTTGCCGACGAGGTGTTCGTGTTCACCCCCCGTGGCGACGTCATCAACCTCCCCGCCGGAGCCACGCCCATCGATTTTGCCTATAACATCCATTCCGCTGTGGGCAACCATATGGTGGGGGCCAAGGTCAACGGCCGTCTGGTCCCTTTTGATACCCGCCTGAAAAACGGCGATATCGTGGAGGTGGTCACCTCCCAGTCCGCCCACGGCCCAAGCCGGGACTGGGTGAAGATCGCCCGCTCCAGCAATGCCCGCTCCAAGATACGCCAGTGGTTCAAGCGGGAGCGCCGGGACGAGAACATCGTCAACGGCCGCTCCTCCTTCGAGTCGGAGCTGAGGCGCTGCGGCGTCACTCTGAAAGAACTGACGGCGGAGGAAAACCTCCCCGGCATCCTGAAAAGGCTCTCCTTCAAGAGTCTGGACGATATGTACGCCGCCATCGGTTACGGCGGCGTCACCAGCCTGAAGCTCATCGGCCGTCTGCGGGAGGACATCCAGCGCATCCTGCACCAGCATCAGGCAGAGCGTCAGGCGGAGGTGCCGGTGGAGGGCCAACCGGAGGTGACCCGCCCCGCCGTCCCCGTCCGGGAACACAGCGAGCAGGGCATCGTGGTGCAGGGTCTCAGCAACTGTCTGGTGAAGTTCTCCAAGTGCTGCTCTCCTGTCCCCGGCGACGAGATCGTGGGCTTTATCACCCGTGGCTACGGTGTTTCTGTCCACCGAAAGGACTGCCCCAACGCCGACCCCACCCGCCGTCCGCCGGAGGAGGCGGGTCGCTGGATCAAGGTCTCCTGGGGTGGCAAAACACGGGAATCCTACCGCACCAATTTGCAGGTGGTGTCCAAGGATCGGCCCAATCTGCTGGTGGATATCTCCACCATCCTCTCCGCCGCCAAGGTCCACGTATCCTCTCTCAACGCCCGCTCCACCGCCGACGGCTTCGCTCTGATCTCTCTGGCCGTGGATGTATCCGACAGCCAGCAGCTGCAGGCTGTCATGCGCCGGCTGGAGCAGATCTCCGGGGTCATGCGTGTTACCCGCCCTGCCGGGTGAAAGAATGCGCCTCCGGCGCCACACTTTTCCGATAGCTGGCAAAGTGTGCAAAAGCGCATATGGTCGTGTCTACCGATCTCCAGCCACATTGCGACGTGAAAATCGGTTGACACTCCCTCGAAATCGCTCCAACTCATCAAAATCATCGCATATATTGTCGAAAAAGGAGACTATATTCCATGAGAGCTGTACTGACACGGGTAAAAAGTGCCTCCGTTACCGTGGACGGCAAGACCATCGGCCAGATCGGACAGGGCTTTCTGATCCTGCTGGGCATCACCCATGAGGACACCGAGGCCCAAGCCGTGAAGCTGGCGGACAAGCTGGTGGGCCTGCGTATTTTTGAGGACGAGGACGGCAAGATGAACCGTGGTCTGGAGACGGTGGGCGGCGAAATTCTGGTGGTATCCCAGTTCACTCTTTACGGCAACTGCCGCAAGGGCCGCCGTCCGGACTTTCTGGCCGCCGCCCGACCGGAGGTAGCCATCCCCCTGTATGAAAAATTCGTGGCTCTGTGCCGGGAAAAGGGCTTTCACACCGAGACCGGCGAATTCGGCGCCGATATGCTGGTCCAGTCCGTCAACGACGGCCCCCTGACCCTGATCGTAGACACCGACCAGCTCTCCAGCTGACCGATATGCTCCATCGGCGGAGTATATCCCGGCTCTGCTTGGCTGCTTTTTTCTCTATGCGATCCCCACGCTATCTTCTACACGACCATTCACATCCCAGCGATGCTTGATAAAGGAGAATATCCCATGAAAATTGATTCCATCCGGGTGGGCTTTATTGCCACCAACTGCTATCTGCTGTGCGACGAGGAGGCCGGGGTCTGCGCCCTCATCGATCCCGGTGACAAGCCGGAGCAGGTGGCCGACATGGTCAGCCGCTCCGGCTGCCGTCTGGAGTACATCCTGCTGACCCACGGTCACTTTGACCACACCACCGCCGTCCGGTCCCTTCTGGAGAAGTACCCCGACGTGCCGGTGTACATCCACGAGAAGGACGTCACCGACCAGCCGCCCAAGCACATGGATATGATGTTCTCCCGCCTGCCGGAGCATAACCAGCGCTACTACAAGGAGGGGGACACCCTGACGCTGGGCAGCCTCACCATCCGTGTCATGGAGACGCCGGGCCACACCCAGGGCTCCGTATGTCTGCTGGTAGGGGACGTGATGTTCTCCGGAGACACCCTGTTCCGTGGCTCCTGTGGCCGCACGGACTTCGCCGGCGGCGACCCCAAGGCCATGCTGGCCTCGCTGGACCGGCTGGCGGCGCTGCCCGGCAACTACAAGGTCTATCCCGGCCATGAGGGGGCCACGGAGCTGGACTATGAGCGCCGGGTGAATCCCTTCATGACCCGGCGGCTCTCCCTGTGACGGAGGGACGCCATGAAGCTGATCTTTCGTGGTCACGACGACCGGTACGCCGTGGAGCAGAGTCTGCTGGCCTTTTTCCCGGAGGAGCGGCCGGTCTATGAGCCGGCGGAGGATGGGGAGGATCATGCGCTGGTGACGCTGAGCCGCTCCCCCCGCTATAACACCGCCGTCACCACCATCACCTACCACGGCCGGACGGCCCGTGGCATCTCCCGGACCGCCGTGGACCCGCAGCTGACGGAGTATGAGGCGGAGCGCCTTCGTCAGAAGGCGGTGAAGCTGAGCTTCTTCAAGGCGGCACGGGACATCACCGGCATCACCCCCAGTTGGGGAGCGCTGACGGGCATCCGCCCCGGCAAGCTGGCCTCCCGGATGCTGGAGGAGGGCATGACGGAGCGGCAGGTGGACCGGGTCCTGCGGGACACCTACTTCGTCTCGCCGGAGCGCCGCCGCCTGTGTATCGAGACGGCGGAGGCCTCCCGCAGAGCCAAGGCGGAGCTGAAGCCGGAGGATATCTCCCTGTATGTTGGCATCCCCTTCTGCCCCACCCGCTGCGCCTATTGCAGCTTTGTGTCCCAGTCCGTGGAGCGGACGCTGGGACTGGTGGAGCCGTATCTGGAGGTGCTGCACCGGGAGATCACCGACGCCGCCCGAATGGTGCAGGAGACGGGGCTGCACATCAAATCCTTCTACATGGGGGGCGGTACTCCCACTACCCTCTCCGCCGATCAGATGGACCGGCTGCTGACCCACCTGAATCGCAGCTTCGATCTGTCGGGCTGCGTGGAATACTGCATTGAGGCCGGGCGGCCGGACACCATCGACCGGGAGAAGCTGCAGGTGCTGCTGGATCACGGCGTAGACCGCATCAGCGTCAATCCCCAGTCGCTGGAGGATCACGTCCTCACCGCCATCGGCCGCCGCCATACGGCCCGTGACGTGGAGGAGGCCATGGCACTGGCCACCGGCATGGGCTTTCCCCATGTGAACATGGATCTGATCGCCGGACTGCCGGAGGACACGCCGGAGGGCTTCCGGCGGACGCTGGACAAGTGCCTGTCCTACGGGGCCGACAACATCACCGTCCATACCCTGAGCCTGAAAAAGGGAAGCCGCATTTTGCTGGAGAACTTCACCATCCCCTCGGCGGAGGCGGTGGGGGAAATGCTGGACTACGCCAACGCCGCCCTCCGGCAGGCGGACTTCCACCCCTACTACCTGTACCGGCAAAAGTATATGTCCGGCAGCTTTGAAAACACCGGATGGTGCATATCCGGAGCCGAGGGGCTGTATAATATCTACATCATGGAGGAGCTGCACAGCATCCTCTCACTGGGGGCCGGTGGGTCCACCAAGATGGTGGATCCGGTGCATCAGCGCATCGAGCGGGTATTTCACACCAAGTACCCCACGGAATACATCCAGAGAAGCGAAAAGCTGGAGGAAAACCTCTCCGCCTTCCGTCAATTCCATGAGAACATGAGGGGATGAGCATCCCCGGACGGGAGGGTACATGGGCTTTCTGGGGGGTGCCGCCCTGCTGACGGCGGCGGTAGCGGTCAGCAAGCTGCTGGGGGCCTTGTATAAGATCCCTCTGGGCAACCTGCTGGGGAGTCGGGGCATGGGCTGCTTTCAGGCGGCCTACAACGTCTATGGCGTGCTGTTGACCCTCTCCACCGCCGGTCTGCCGCTGGCCATGAGCCGCCTCATCGCCCAGAGCAGGGGCAGACCCCGGCGGCAGCGGCGCATTTTCCATGTGGCGCTGGCGTTATTTCTGGCGCTGGGGCTGGTGGGCAGCGGTGTGATGCTGACCTTTCCCCGGCAGCTGGCGGGCCTGCTGCACAATGAGCTGGCGGCCCCCTCCATCCGGGTACTGGCCCCGGCGCTGCTGGCGGTGTGTCTGCTGTCCGCCATCCGGGGCTACACCCAAGGGCAGGGGCAGATGCTGCCCACCGCCGTCAGTCAGGTGGTGGAATCCGCCGGGAAGCTGGTGGTGGGGCTGGGCCTTACGTGGTATCTCCTGACTGTCCGGGGCGTCTCCCCGGAGATCGGGGCCGCCGGGGCCATGGCAGGTGTGACCGTAGGCTCACTGCTGGCGCTGCTGGTTCTGGCCCTGCGGTGGCTGCCCTCCTGTATGGGCAGCGACGCTCCACCCTCCCGGCGGGAGGTGCTGGGTCAGCTGCTGAAGATCGGCGTTCCCATTACGCTGGGGGCCGGAGGCATGAGCTTCATCACCCTGCTGGATCAGTCCGTGGCCATGGATGCCCTCCAGAGCCGGTTGGGTCTGGGGCTGGAGGAGGCCAACCGGCAATACGGGGAGTACGCCTTCGCCCTGACGCTGTTCTCCCTGCCGCCCTCCTTTCTCTATCCCATCAGCGTCAGTCTGGTGCCGGCCATCAGCGGAGCGCTGGGACAGGGCGACCGGCGGACGGCCCGCCGCCACACCCGCACCGCCCTGCGGATGGCGCTGCTGCTGGCGCTGCCGTCGGGGATAGGGCTGTCCGTTCTGGCGGGGCCTGTTCTGCGGCTGCTGTACCCCGCTCAGGTGCAGACCGCCGCTGCCGCCGCCCATCACCTGCGGGTGCTGGGGCTGGCTGCCGTGTGCGTGTGCCTGATGGTGGTCTCCGGCGGTATTTTGCAGGCATGGGGTCACGAGCACATCCCGGTGGTAACGCTGCTCACCGGCGGGGCGGTGAAGATCGCTGTCAGCTATCAGCTGGTGTCGGACCCCGCTTGGGGCATCCGGGGCGCCGCCGTGGGAACACTGCTCTGCTATGCGCTTATTGCGGGGATGAACCTACTGGCGGTGGGACGCACCACTGGGATAGTCTTTCGCTGGGGCGTTCCTCTCCGGACGCTGGTGGCAGTGGGGGCCATGGCGGTGACGGCCTCCGGCTTTTACCGGATGCTGGTACACCGGGCTTCCCTGCCGCTGGCCGTGCTGGGAGCCGTAGCGGCAGCCGCTGCGGTGTACGGCGGTCTCGTCCTGCTGCTGGGGGCAGTGCGCCGAGAGGAGCTGTGTGCCGTTTTTGCCGCCAAAAAGCGGCGAAAACCATCTGGATTTTTTTAAGGATTTCTCACAAATGACGAAAAGTCTTGCAATAGGAGCGTAAATATGATAGATTTTGAGAGGAAGGAGCATTACGGTCTTTCGGATCTGCTGCGCATCGTGGCGTTGCTGCGGTCGGAGGACGGCTGTCCTTGGGATCGGGTGCAGACTCACGCCTCCCTGCGGCGCAGTCTGCTGGAGGAGGCCTATGAGGCCGCCGAGGCCATTGACCGGGAGGATCCAGCCCTGCTGAAGGAGGAGCTGGGGGATCTGCTGCTGCAGGTGGTATTCCATGCCGACATCGAGCGGCAGGCCGGCGATTTCACCATGGACGATGTGGCCGACGGTGAGGTTCGCAAGATGCTCTTCCGGCATCCCCATGTGTTCGGGGGACAGGAGACGGTACAGGACGCCGATACGGTGCTGGAGGGCTGGGAAGCCATCAAGCGCCGGGAGAAGGGCCAGCAGACCACCGCTCAGGCGCTGGATGCCGTGGCCCGGAGCCTGCCGGGACTGTGGCGGGCGGAGAAGCTCCAGAGCAAGGCCGCCCGTGACGGGTTCGACTGGCCGGACATCTCCGGGGCGCTGGACAAGCTGGACGAGGAGGTATCCGAGCTGCACCGGGCCGCCGCCGGAGACGGCGACGTGACGGAGGAGCTGGGAGATGTGCTCTTTGCCGCCGTGAAGGTGGGGCGCTTTGTCGGGGTGGACCCGGAGGTCGCCATCCACGGCACCTGTGAGAAATTCATCCGCCGCTACCGGGCGGTGGAGGAGGGGGCAGCCGCCATGGGGAAATCCGTGGATCAACTGCCGTTGGAAACGCTGGAGGCCCTGTGGGCCGAGGCCAAGCGATCTTAATGCGATGGATATCGTTTTAGGATATAGACGTACCAAAGAAACATTTTTTAGGAGGAATCACCATGAATAAAACCGAACTGATCGCCGCTGCCGCCGAGAAGGCTGGCCTGTCCAAGAAGGACACCGAGGCTGTCATCACCGCTACTCTGGCTTCCATCACCGAGGCCCTGCAGAACGACGACAAGGTCCAGCTGGTGGGCTTTGGCTCCTTCGAGGTGAAGAAGCGTGCCGCCCGCACCGGCCTGAATCCCCGGACCAAGGAGACCATCGAGATCCCCGCTTCCGCTGTTCCCACCTTCAAGGCCGGCAAGGCTCTGAAGGACGCCGTTGCGAAGTAAGGTTTTATACGGTTTCGGTCGGTGTGCTGCGGCACACCGACCTTTTCATGAAAGGAGCGACGTTTCATGCGTCTGGACAAATATCTGAAGGTTTCCCGGCTCATCAAGCGCCGCACCGTGGCCAATGAGGCCTGCGACAATGAGCGTGTCATGGTCAATGGCCGGGTGCAGCGGGCCTCCTACGACGTGAAGCCCGGCGACCGCATCGCCATCCGCTTCGGCCAGCGGACGCTGGAGGTGGAGGTGCTCACCGTAGCGGACAATGTGGGCAAGGCCGAGGCCGCCGCCATGTACCGGGAGATCATGGACAGCCCGTCATAACCGAAGAGCCCCTTTCATACACATATCGTAGTATGTATGTGTATGAAAGGAGCTTTTTTATGGCATATGAGATCACCGGCGCTCCCCTGCACCACCGGCTGGAGCTGGATGGCCGGGAGCGTCTGACGGTATCCGGAGTGGAGGACGTGGCCCGATTCGACGAGACGTGCATCGTCATGTCCACCTGCGTGGGGGAGCTGGTGGTCACTGGCGAGGGGCTGCACATCGGGAAGCTCACGCTGGACGGCGGAGAGCTCCATGTGGACGGCCACATTGACTCCATCAGCTATGAGGAGCCTGCCGCAGGGCGCACCTCCCTGCTGTCCCGGCTGTTCGGCTGAGGGGATGGAGAACTATGTCTCCGCCCAGCTGCTGCTGTTGGGGCAGGCGGCGCTGCTGGGGATGCTGGGTGGGGTGGTCTATGATCTGCTGCGGCCCCTGCGGCGGGGTCGGCTGATCCACCTGACGGATGCCCTGTTCACCGGGGGCGGACTGGTGCTGATGGTGTGGTTCCTGACGGCGGTGAGCCAGGGCGAGGCACGGCTCTTTTTGCTGCTGGGAGCCTGCGGCGGAGCGGGGCTGTATTTTCTGCTGCTGGCGCCGCTGCTGCGTCCGCTGTGGGACTTTTGGGCCGCCGCTGCCGCCGCCTTTGGACGGCTGCTGGCACTTCCGCTGCACTTTGGTGTAAAGTTGGCGAAAAAAATCGGGAATTCCCTGAAAAAACACTTTCTTTTTTGGAAAAAATACGCTATACTGAAAAAGTATCGGTGGGAGTATCCCCCATCTGCAAGGCGCAGGAAAGGAGACCGCTATGGCACGGAAGAAAAACACAAAAAAACGCCGGAGCGGTCTGCTGGGCGCACTGGTGCTGCTGATCCTGCTGGGCGTGATGGCCTATAAGCTGGTGGAAGTCTATGGTGACCTCTCCGCCGCCAAGGAGCAGGAGGCACGGCTCCGCACTCAGGTGGAGCAGAAGGAGGAGGCGAACAACTCCCTGAAGGATGCGCTGTCCCACGCCGACGACCCGGACTACATTCTGGGGCTGGCCCGTGACCGGCTGGGGCTGGCGGAGGACGGCGAGCGCATCTTTCCGGACGTGAACAACTGAGCATCCCCATTTCAACACCGAAGGGAGTCAATAGAGAAGTATATGGAACTGGCGGTTGGGACGATCATCAGCGGGAAAGTCACCGCAATCACCAAATTCGGCGCATTCGTGAGCCTATCCGGCGGGAAGTCCGGTTTGGTCCACATATCAGAGGTGGCCGCTGCCTTTGTCAGCGACGTCCACGACTACCTCACCGAGGGGCAGGAGGTCACCGTGAAGATCCTCTCCCTCTCCCCGGAGGGGAAAATCAATCTGTCCATCAAGCAGGCCCAACCCCAGCAGGAACGCCCGCAGCCGGTCCGATCGGCCCGGCCCCAGGGCGGTCGTCCCGGCCCCCGCAGCGGCGGGCGGTCTCCCCGTCCGGCACAGGCCACAGTGGCCATGCAGCCCCCGGCGGAGCCGTCCTTCGAGGACAAGCTGAAGCAGTTCATGACCCAGTCCGACAGCAAACAGTCGGAGCTGAACCGCTATATGGCGGGGAAGCGGGGCAGCGGGCGCAGGAGAAGATAATTGAAAATAGGCAGGCAGAAGCTTTACGCTTCTGCCTGCCTATTTTTTGGGGGCGAGTTTTGCCGGTGCCACATTCTCCGTGCGAAAACGGTGCTCTATGATCGGGCAGCATTGTCATCCATGGTAAACCCACAGCGCAAACAATTACGCAGCGCAACCGGGGCGGTCACGCTGCGTAATCGGGATAAATTACAGGGTTTCAGTCAGCTCCTCGCTGAGCTTCACGGCGCCATACAGATTCTTGGCGCTGCAGCCCGCCCGGCCGCCGCCGGCGCAGGCGCACGCACAGGCACAGGCACAGCTGGAGGCGCAGGCGCAATGGCTGCCGCCTCCGCCGAAGCCACCGCCTCCAAAACCGCCGCCACGCTTTCCGCCGCCGAAGCCGCTGCTGCGGGGCGGGGCGGGCTTATGCTTGGTGCCCACGGAGCCGGGACGGGGATGGCGGCCATCCGGGCCGGCGGGATACCACAGGCCGTGGACGAATACGTAGCGGGTACCGAAGCCGCCGGCATAGCCGTCGTAGGCGGCGGCCCGGACCACGAAGAAAATCACCAGAACGAATATCACGAATACGCTGAATACCCAGTCATTGGAGTCGTCGGAATCGTCATAGGAGTCGTCGCCCCGGCTGTTATCCGGCAGATTATCCCGGCTGTTCTCCCAATACAGGGTGGAGGGCCAGCTGGCATATTCCACGGTGAAGTTCAGTCGATCCCCCGGTTTCATATTGCTGGCGGTGAGCACATGGTCTCCGCCGGTCTGGCCGTCGGAGCCAACGCCTGCCGTGGAGGCTGGGTCGTGCCACGTCAGGGTCATGACGTCCACCGGAGCTTCGTTGAACCAGCCGGGGGTATAGTCATAGGATACGGCCCCGCTGTCGCTGAGGGTATACATATACTCCTGCACCCAGCGGAAAGCGAAGTGGAAGGTCTCGTTGGCATCGTAGGACTGGGTGAAGTCGATGTAGGCGAGGCTGTTGTCGTGATCGATGCTCTGGATGTTGTCGGTGAGGGCCGTCATCTCCCGGATGGAGCCGTTGGGGATGCCGACCTTGGCCCCGCCCTTCTGGGAGTTGGTGGCAGGCAGATCCTCCAGAGGCTTCCAGTCCAGCGTCACCTGGATCGCCAAGCTTCCGTCCTCGGTGTTGGGAGTGACGTCCACCTGATAGTTGACGATCTCGTCGTAGATCTTGTCGGCGTGGGCAGTGCGGGCCGTCAAGGGCAGCAGGCAGGCCGCCAGCAGCAGACACAGCAGCGCCCGGCAAATGGTCTTTTTCATGGTCAGCACCCCTCTCTGTTTCCCTCGCCCAGCTGGCAGATATGCTCCAGCTTGGCGCTCTTGGCCCGGATGGCCCGGCAGGTCTCGCCGTCCCAGATGGCGGACCAGTCGTCGGTGAGGAGGTTCCCCAGCGTGGTGCCGCCCAGCCAGCTCTGGCAGGGAACTACCTGCCCGTCGGGCGTGACGGCCATGTTGCTCAGGCAGGCTCCGCAGCTGGGGATCAGGTGCAGGCCAAGCCCCCGGAGCGTTTCCTCCGGCAGCCAGCCGGGACTGGTGAAGTCGATCTCCATGCCCAGCTCCTCCGCTGTCTCCACGGCCTGACGCAGCACGGCAGTCAGCTCCTCCTGCGTCAGGCGGGTGGCCTGGCTGGCCTCCGTCTCAGCGCCGCCGGAGGGAATGAGCCCGGAGCAGGTGACGTATCGCACTCCCAGCTCATGCACGAAGCGGAGGGTAGCGGCATAATCCCGATTCAGGCTGCACAGAGGCGTGTTCACCGACGTCATCAGGCCCGCCGCCACAGCGTTGCGGATACCCTGCACCGTGTCGTCGAAGCCCGGTGCGCCCACCAGCGTATTGTGGACGGCGGCATCGGCGCTGTACAGCGTCACCTGCACGCTGTCAAGGCTGGCCTCATACAGCCGGCGGCACAGCTCCGGCGTCAGCAGACGGCCATTGGTGTTGAGACGGGTCACGAACCACTGGGCAGCCTCCACCAGCTCCACCAGATCCGCCCGGAGGGTGGGTTCTCCGCCGGTGAAGGTCACCTGCGGGATATTGGCGCGGCGCAGGCGCTCCAGCGCCTCCTTCCACTGAGCGGTGGTCAGCTCCCGGCTCTCGCCCATGGGCTGTCCGGCGGCGTAGCAGTGGAGACACTTCTGATTGCAGTGCCATGCGCCATCCTGCATCATGGCGCTGACCATCAGGTCCATGCGGTGGGGTGCCGACATATAGGGGGCATAGTCCCCCAGACTTAGGGTCCCTACCTCCACCGGCGGCTCCTGCCCCCGTGCGATGGCGATGAGGCTCTCCATCAGCAGAGCAAGGTCCTCCCGCAGCTGCTCCGGCTTGGTCCGGGGGTAAACGCTGCGGGTGGCCGTCACGGCCTCCTCCGCCAGGCGCTCCCAATCCGCCTGCTCCACCTCACGGTCCGGGGCGTTGTCCACTTCTGCGAAGAAGTGCTCCAAGGCCGCCATGAAGTTGGCCAGCAGAATGGCCCAGCTGAGATTCAGCGGGATCAGCTTGGCCCCGTTCAGCAGTAGGAGAAAGGGTTCGTCCTTCCCCTCCGCCCGTGGCGGGATCATGTGCAGCCGCACCACGCCCGGACCCTTGGGGTCCAGTGTGATATGGCGAACGCAGCTCAGGTGCTGCTCCCAGAATTTTTTCTCACGACGGGTGATACGCATCCGAATCAGCCCTCCCTACCCTGTTATTTTCTGGCTTACAGTATACCATATCTGCTGAAATGTGCAAGAACATCTATGGGGGGTGGAGGTTCTTCTCTCGGCTGTGATGCCGCAGCGCAGGTGCTGATGGGATGATTTTGTGGCTTTCCATAAAAAGGAGCCGCCCTGCAAGCAGAGCGGCCCAAGCGGGTGGGATATTGGAAAGCTTCCGATGCTTATGATATACCCGTCCAACAGTTTTGTAAATAGGAGCTTTTGGCGGAAAACGGGAACTTTTTCCGCTTCCTGTCGAATTTGTCGTGGATTTTAACTTTTTGTGAATTATCCACAAAAATAGGCAAAGCACCTTTTCAAACAGTATGCAACATGGTATAATGCCCACAAGGATAAGGGGAAACCTCTCCCCGACCCTTCCCCCTTTTTGCAAAGGACACTTGGAAAGGAGCAAGCCACATGAAGTTCACATTTGCCTGTAAGAAAGTTGCGCTGAACGACTCCATCAAGGAATATGCCGAGAAGAAGATCAGCAAGCTGGATCGGTACTTCCCGGAGGAGGCAGACGCCTTTGTGACCTTCGCCGTAGAAAAAAAGAACCGCTGCGTGGTGGAGCTGACCATCCGGGCCGCCAACGGCACGCTGTTTCGGGCGCAGGAGGAGGACCCCGACGGGGATATGCGGGGCGCCATTGACGAGGCGGTGGCCTTCATCGACCGCCGTATCCGCAAGAACAAGACCCGGCTGGCCCGGAATCTGCGCCCCGACGCTCTGACCTCCAATATCCCTGCCGAGTTTGATGTGGTGGAGGAGCCGGAGTATCATCTGGTGCGTACCAAGCGCTTCGCCGTGAAGCCTATGAGCACCGAGGAGGCCATTTTGCAGATGAACCTGCTGGATCACTCCTTCTATGTATTCCGCAGCGTGGAGACCGGCAATATCTGCGTGGTGTATCACCGCAACAACGGCGGCTACGGTCTCATCGAGACGGAGTAAGGCGCTGAAAGTAAGCGCATGGCATAGAGCATATGGGGTCCCGGACAAATGTCCGGGACCCTTTTTTGTTGCGCCGCCGGCAGGCAGCGGAAAGGGTTTCTGCCGGCAGGGATGGAAAAAGGGACGCCCCAGCGGGCGTCCCTTCTATGGTTTTGCGATCGTTATGGGGAAATTACTGGTTCTGCTCCGGCTTGTCGTCCTCCAGCAGGGTCTTGGCGGAGGCGGCCAAACCGGCCAGCCCCTGGATCTCGCTGGGGATGATGATCTTGGTGGCCTTTCCGTCAGCGGCCTTCTGGAATGCCTCCAGCGCCTTCAGCTTGATGACCTGATCGTTGGGGGCGTTCTCGTTGAGCATCCGCATGGCGTCGGCCAGCGCCTGCTGCACCTTCATGATGGAGGCGGCCTCGGCCTCAGCGGCCATGATCTTGGCCTGCTTGGCGGCGTCGGCCTTCAGGATGGCGGATTGCTTCTCGCCCTCGGCCACCAGGATCTTACTGGCCTTCTCGCCCTCGGCCTGCAGGATGGACTCACGGCGTTCACGCTCGGCCTTCATCTGCTTTTCCATGGCGTTCTGGATCTCACGGGGCGGCAGGATGTTCTTCAGCTCCACACGGTTGACCTTGATGCCCCAGGGGTCCGTGGCCTCGTCCAGAATGGCACGCATCTTGGCGTTGATGGTATCACGGGAGGTAAGGCTCTGGTCCAGTTCCAGCTCACCGATGATGTTGCGCAGGGTGGTGGCGGTGAGGTTCTCGATGGCGTTCATGGGATACTCCACGCCGTAGGTATACAGCTTGGGATCGGTGATCTGGAAGTAGATCACGGTGTCGATCTGCATGGTGACGTTATCCTTGGTGATGACGGGCTGGGGATCGAAATCCGCCACCTGCTCCTTCAGGCTTACCTTCTTCACCACACGCTCAATGAAGGGGACCTTCAGATGCAGGCCCACGCCCCACACGGAGTGGAAGGCACCCAGCCGCTCCACCACATAGGCACGGGACTGCTGCACCACATAGATGTTGCGGACGATGATCACGAGCACCAGAATCACCAGAATGGCGATCCCTACGATACCGGGGACAGACAGATTGTTGGTAGGCATTTGTTCTTCCTCCTGTTTGTTTTATGAATGGACGGGCTGACCCGCTTCTTCCTCCACGAAGAGCCGCACGCCCTCCATGCGCTGTACCTTCACCAGCGTATCCTTCGGAATGACCCGGCCGCTGGCACTGCGGGCCGTCCACGTCTTGCCGTCGGCGTACACTGCTCCGGTGGGGACGGTATTGTCGATGGTCTCGGTGACACGGGCCGTCTGGCCCAGCACCCGGTCGGCGTTGGTGGGCGTCTCGTCCCTGTGGAGCATCTTCTGCACCAGCGGACGGGTCGCCGCCAGCGCCGCAATGCTCACCACGAAGAACAGGACGATCTGCACCCACAGGGCCGCCCCCAGCACCGCCGCCAGCAGACCGGCCACGGCGCCCAGCACGAACCAGATGGAGACCAGTCCCACCGTCACCGCTTCCACGATGCCAAAGACCACGATGGCTGCGATCCAAATGACGATCATAGCTCCTCCTTTCGGGTTTCCCCTTGGTTTCTGGCTTGATTATATCATATCCGGCGGCGGGATGCCACTGTTATTTCCATCCTGTTAAATTTTTGTCAAAATCGCCAAGAGACGGGCGGCGGCTTTGCCGGGGATATAGAAAAGAGCGGGGATAAAGGGAGGGACGCCCAACCGGCGTCCCTCGTAATATATCGCTTCAAAGCATCAGAAGGTGTCCACGACCTGACCGTCGGCATCGTACAGGGTGCCATAGAGCCCCTCCGGCACGCCGGAGAGCCACAGGGGGATCAGCACATAGGGGCCACTGAGCTCTACGGAAAAGCTCTCCGGGCAGTGGTCCTGCTCCGGGATACCGGAGGTCTGGGAAATAGCGGAGCTGAGTCTATAATCCAGCGTCAGACGCCCCCCTTGGAGGTCACTGACATCGCCGCTGAGCACCAGCAGCGTCCGGGCCGGGTCACCGGTGGTGGTGAGCATCTTGTCAATGGCAGGCGATCTTCCGTACCGGCGGGCGGGATCGTCATCTGTCCGGGCCAGCAGACCGGCCTCCGGGCAGAGGTAGGTGTGTCCGCCGAAGCTGGCCTGCCGCAGCTGCGTCATGCTGACCTCGGTGCGGTCCGGCGTTTTCCAGAGCACGAAAATGTCATCTCCCACCTGCCGCTTGGCGTGGATGGAGAGGGTAGCCGGATCCACCCCGGCGTACTCCGCCACCTGCTGATACACGACGTCCACAGAGTCGTCGTAGCGGACATAGCCGGACTGTGTCAGGTGCAGATACTGGCAGATAGCCGTCCCCATGAAAACCAGTACAAACCCCGCCGCCAGACTTGCCAACAGGTAGAGATACTTTTTCATTGTCCGTCCTCCTTTTCTCGTCGGTTGAATAGCCAGCCCAAAGCGCCCCACAGGAACAGCAGAACGCCGCCCAGCCGGACACAGGGGATCACTTCCACCAGAATGTAGTCGATGCAGGGGATAGACCAATAGGAATTGATGAGCAGGGCCAGTGCCTGGAGGATCCAACCCAAAAAGGGCGCCGCCACAGCCACAACGACCCCGGCGATCATAAGCCCCCCGAAGGGTGCAGGTACACTCGTTTTACGCATATTCGTCAGACTCCTTCTTATTCACTTGTCGTTTGATAAACCCGCATTTTTCAGCGACCCATTGGTATCACCCATCCCCTTCCTCTCCGCAAAAATCTCTCTTTCACAGGGTAGTAAACCGTTCCTGCGGGAAAACCCTCACATTTGAGGGTGTTTTTCTGCATTGTATCACGGAGGAGGCAGGGTGTCCATCATTTCGCACGCAGTATGGCAATTTTCAGATTTCTGTACAGAGGATCGGGGGATGCTTCGTCATTTCTCCCAAGCGAGCTCCGGGATGGGGGTGGAGATATCCGCCTCCGGGAAGGGGGCCTTCTTGTCCTCCCGCACCCACATGGAGCGGACATTGTCGGCGGCAAACTGCCGCTCCACGCTGGGGACTCTGGCGGTGGCGTACAGCAGCCCCTCCGGGCCGTAGACCTCCAGCAGCAGGACATAAGACATGCCGTTACCGATGTAGGCGGCCACCGCCAGCTTCCCGTCCTGATAGGCCATGGCGAAGTTGGGCGCCACGGTATACGGCATGGCATCCTCATCGTCCTGCTTCTCCGGCTCCGGATCGGTGAAGCTGACGGTATAGCCGGTGACGTAGGCGGTCTGTGTGGGGCAGGTGTAGTCCAGATGATAGCCCTCCTCCGTCCGGGACAGCACCGTCAGCTGATCTTCCCAAAGCACCACGGCGAAGCCGTCCCGGATGGTCAGATCATAAGAGGCGCTGTCCTCCGCCGCAGGGCCGAGGGACAGCTCCTGCAGCAGGCGGTAGGTGCCGCCCTCCAGCAGGCGCAGCACCAGCTGGCCGTCCTCCTGCGTCATGAGATACACCGTGCCGCCGAGCTTCTCCTGCTTCAGGGTCACCACCTGCTGGCGGGTGATATCCAAGGGGTACACCAGCTGGCGGCGGGACGGCACGGGGGTGCTGCTCCCGTCATCATCCGTCTGCACCGGGACGTACCACAGGCCATAGCCCTCCGGCGCCCAGTCGGGCTGGGGCTGCGCCGCCGGATCGATGCCCAGCGTGGTCAGGGTACCGCCCTCCAGCGGCAGGCTGAAGGGAGTGAAGTACATGGCGGAGGAGATCCCGGTGAAGTCGTAGCCGTTGATCTCATAGCTGCCGTCTGCGTTGCGGGCCAGCGCCACGGTGAGGTCGTCGGACTCTCTCACCGGGATGCTCAGGGCTGGGAAGGGTACGGTATCGCCAATGTCCCACGGGCCGTAGACATCGACAAAGTCTTCGCCGCCGGACCAGGGGGCGCCGCTGAGGGACAGGGGCAGGTCCTGCCAGTAGTCCGCCAGATGCACCGTCACGTCCACCGTCTCCTCGCCGGAGGCACGGGCCTGCCGCAGGACCTCCCGGCAGATGGGGTCGCTGTCATCCTCCTGATCTACCAGCAGGCACTGGATGTTGTAGCCATAGCCGTCAAAGATCCACTGCCCGCTCCGGTCGCTGTACGCCAGCCGGAAGGATGCGTCGGTGGTGTCGGCGGCGGGGTCGTAGTCCATGCGCCATTGCAGGCGGTTTTGCTCCATGCCGATGCGGGCGGCCATATGCAGGCCCTCTGCGGCGGCGGGATCGCCAATGGTGCAGGCGTCCGTCATCGTCAGCGGCAGGGCCTTGGAGCCCAAGGCCATAGCGGCAGCCGTCAGGGCCACGGCACACACCAGCGTCAGGGCCAAAATGGCTCTCCATGTGCGTTTCATGTCACCCCTCCTCGTCCGGCAGCTGGCTCAGGGCCTTGCGGACCCGATCCGCCTGATAGTGATAAGTCTGCTTCACACGGGTCACCAGATCCTCGTCCTCCATCTCCTGCTGGGAGATGTCTCCGATGAGCCGCCCCTGCCGCAGCAGGACGGCACGGGACAGGAAAGTCTTGACCTCCTCCAGCAGATGGGTGGAGAGGATCACCGTCTCGTGGTCCGACAGCAGGCCCAGCATCACCCGGTAGAAGTCCTCCCGGTTGAAGAGGTCGCTGCCGGAGAAGGGCTCGTCCATGAGGATGTAGTCCGCCCCCTGTGACAGGGCCAGCGTCACCTCCAGCTGGTTCTTCATGCCGGTGGAAAAACTCCGCAGGGGCTTGTGCAGCGGCAGCTGAAAGAACTCCGTCAGCAGGCGGAACCGCCGATCGTTGAAGGCAGGGAAATGGGCCTGATAGAAGTCCCGGTGATCCGCCGGGGACAGGGCCGGAAAGAAGGAGTGCTCGCAGGTGGCAAAGGACAACCGGTGGATATTCCCCGGCCCGATGGTCTCGCCGTCCAGCGTCACAACGCCCTTGTGGCGCAGATAGCCCAAAATACACTTCATCATCGTGGTCTTTCCGGCACCGTTCTCCCCCAACAGCCCCACGATCTGCCCCTGCGGGATGGTCAGCGACACATCCGACAGGGCCTCCTTGTCCCGATATTTCTTTGTTACATGAGAAATTTCCAGCATAACGGTTCCCTCCTTCAGCTCCATATTCCGAATAATCCGTGGCCCAAGGTCTGCGCCGGGGTAATGAGACGCCAAGCCGTCCAGCACAGCACCGACAGCACCGCCGCAGCCGCTATACAGGCCACCATCCACCGCAGCGGCACCGTCCACACCTGACGGCGCAGGGTGCGGCCGCCGTCCGGCAGCCGCCGCATGAGATAGATGCTGCGCCCGCCCTGATAGTAGGAGGCGTACAGCACCGTGGCCGACAGCAGCGCCCCCAAGGCGAACAGGGCCATCAGCACCAGCGCAGGCTCCATGGTCTGCCAGAAGGGCAGCATTCTTGCCCCCGCCCGCACCACGGAGCGGTTTCGCACCGGGTCCCACTCCATCAAGCTCTGATAGGCGCTGCCATAGCGGCAGGCAAAAAGGATGCCGCCCCCAAAAACGGCCCCCAGCAGGGTACCACGGATGATGCCGGCCATACGCCCGGCCTCCACGTTGGGGGGCAGGGCCGCCGTCAGGCCCTCCCGCGAAAACCAGTTATTCCTCACGGTCCTTACCTCCTGTCAACAGCAGCTCCAGCATCCAGCCCATAAGGGCCAGCGCCGTCAGCAGCATCGCCATCCACGCATTGTCGGCGACATCCACCGTGAAGGTAAACATCGTGACACCCACCGTCAGCAGTGGCCACAGGTTCAGCCGTCCCCGCCGCTGGCTCCGGATGAACAAGGCGGCAGCCAGTGCGTTGGCTGCCAGCAGCGCCGCATCTGTCACCCATACCGCCGCATCCGCCAGCGGCACCAGGTGGTGCAGGAAGGAGTCGCTGTACACCAGCAGCATCAGGGATTGGGGGCCTACACCCCAGTTGGGCTCCAGCCCCTGAAGCTTCAGCTGCATCCCCAGCAGCGCTGCCGTCGCCACCAGCGCCCACAGCACCAGCAGCATGGCGGCGTGGTACGCCGCCCACCACAGATCCACCAGCTCCTCCCGCAGGCGCAGGCGGCGGACCGTGTAGGCCGTCTGGCTGCCGAAGCCGCAGCCCCCCAGGCACAGCATGACCATCACCATCAGATAGCCCACGGCGGCAGCCAGCGGCGCCGCTCCCACACCGGCGGCACCGCCTGTGTTTTCGGGATTTGCCAGATACGTCAGCACACCCACCGCCAGTGCCGTCAGTCCGGAGGCAATGAGTACCGGGACCATGCTGGCCCGTGCCGCCAGTCCCATCACCGAAAGCTGCTTGTTCATTCCGTCTCCTCCTCTGCATACAGTCTCTCAAACAGGCTCCAGGCACTCTGCCTGTCCAGCCCCATGCGCTTCATGCTGCGGACCATGGCACGCAGCTCCGTCTCGGTCAGCTCCTGCCGCAGCGCCGCCACCCGTCCGGCGTCGGCGTGGACGCAGCTCTTGGCTCCGGTATGGGATTCCACCAGTCCCTCCTCCTCCATCATGCGATAGGCCTTCTGTACCGTGTTGGGGTTCACCGCCAGCAGCGCCGACAGCACCCGCCGGGAGGGCAGCTCCTCCCCGTCCCGGATGGTCCCGGCTGCGATCCCCTGCTTGACATAGCGGATGATCTGCTGGTAGATGGGTACGCCCTCCGCCTGCATAAAGGAATCAAACTGTATCATGGCATCGCCTCCTTCAACCGTATTACTCATATAGTACGCTTTCTAACCGTATTATACGAGTAGTACGGTTTGCTGTCAAGCCCTCCGGTGAAATTTTTTGCCGCTCTTGCGCTTTGGGGGAATATCCGATATACTGGGAGAAACAGGGCGCAGCCCCTGTCCGTGAATCATACTGAGAGGACCATCGTCTATGGAAACGTATCTGATCCCCTGCCTGCTGGGGCTTGAAAAGCTGGTAAGCGACGAAGTGAAAAGACTGGGCCTGCAGGAGGTGCAGGCGGAAAACGGCCGCATCCTCTGCCGGGGAACGCTGGCGGATGCGGCACGGCTGAACCTGAACCTGCGGTGCGGCGCACGGGTGCTGCTGGTGCTGGGCCGCTTCCCGGCCCGCAGCTTCGAGGAGCTGTTTCAGGGGATCCGTGCCATTGCGTGGGAGGATTATCTGCCGGAGAACGCCGCCTTCCCGGTGAAGGGCTACTCCATTTCCTCCCAGCTGCACTCCGTGCCGGCCTGCCAGTCCATCATCAAGAAGGCCATGGTGGAGCGAATGAAGGCCCATTACCACCGGGAGCAGTTCCCGGAGGACGGTGTGAAGTATCAGGTGCGCTTCTCCCTGTTCAAGGACGAGGCAGCTCTGTGTCTGGATACCTCCGGTGAGGGGCTTTACAAGCGGGGCTACCGGGCCGTGGGCGTGGAGGCTCCCCTGCGGGAGACGCTGGCGGCGGCCATGGTACTGCTGTCCCGCTATCGGGGGAAGGATCCCCTCTGCGACCCCTTCTGCGGCTCCGGCACCATTCCCATCGAGGCGGCGCTCGTTGCCAAAAACCGTGCGCCGGGACTGAACCGCAGCTTCGACGCCCAGAGGTGGGCGTTCCTTCCGGCCAAGGTGTGGATGGATGCGGCGGACGAGGCCATGGACAAGGAATTCCACGGCCACTACGACATCTGGGGCGGCGACATCGACCCCCGTGCCGTGGCCATTGCCAGGGACAATGCCCGCAAGGCGGGGGTGGAGGATATGATCCGCTTCGAGGTGGCGGACATGAGAGACTTCCGCCGGGACAGCACCTACGGCCAGTTGGTGACCAATCCCCCCTATGGCGAGCGGCTGATGGAGAAGCGGGAGGCCGAGGATCTGTACCGGGAGCTGGGACAGGTTTGGTGCCGGCTGCCGGAGGGCTGGCGGACGCTGGTGCTCAGCAGCCATACGGAGTTCGAACGCTCCTTCGGACGGCCCGCCGCCAAGAAGCGCAAGCTCTACAACGGCATGATCAAGTGCGACCTGTTCATGTACGGCAATGTGTAAGGGCTTCGTCAAAATTCCACGGTCTTCCCCACAAGTTTTCAATTTGTTCATTCAATTTTCTACCCTGATGCTACAATAGCCTTTGTAACTTTTTCTTAAAGAACCGGGAGGCGTTTGCTATGAAGCACGTTTTCATCATCAATCCCACGGCGGGCAAGTCCGACAGCCGCCAAAAAATCTATGATATGGCGGAGAAGCTGAGGCAGGAGCACGGACTGGAGGTGCAGTGCCTGCTGACCAAGAAGCAGGGCCACGCCACGGAGATCGCCCGCCGCCTGTGCCAGAGCGGCGAGGAGCTGCGGTTCTATGCCTGTGGCGGCGACGGCACCGTCAACGAGGTGGCCAACGGCATCATCGGCTACGACAACGCCTCCATGACCGTCATCCCCGTGGGAACCGGCAACGACTTCCTGAAAAACTTTGGCCCGGAGGATATGGAGAAATTCCGGGATGCCGAAAATCTGTGGGACGCTCCCCAGTTCCCCATAGACGCCATCGACGTCAACGGGCGCATCGCCTTGACCATCGCCTGCTCCGGACTGGACGCACGGGTGGCCAAGGACGTACATAACTTCAGCGAGAGTCCCATTCTGGACGGCAAGAGCAGCTATATCGTGTCCCTGATGGTGAATTTCCTCTTCAAGGGCATCGGCTCCCACTGGACGGTGGAGCTGGACGGCGAGGCCGTGGAGGATGACTATGCCTTGGTGGCGGTGTGCAACGGCCGCTACTACGGCGGCGGCTTCATGCCGGTGGCGGAGGCCCGGATGGATGACGGCGTTCTGAACACGCTGGTGGTGAAGAAGGTCAGCCGCCTGACCTTTATGAAGTTCGTCAATCCCTACTCCAAGGGGCAATACTATAAGTTTCCCCATCTGGCCCGATGTTCCACCCCCAAGGTCATCCGCATCCGCTCGGAAAAGCCGGACATCGTTACCTGTCTCGACGGCGAGTGCATCACCTCCGACGATGTGACCATCCAGCTCTCCGACAAGCGGCTGAACTTCTTCGGCCCTGCCGGATGCAGCTGCAACCGAACCGCTCGGAAGCCCCTAATTTAATATTTTGTGAACTTTTCAAAATTTTCCGTTTTCCCCCTTGCAAAACCGGAAAAGTGTGGTATGATAATCAGCGTTAGCACTCCTGAACAATGAGTGCTAACGCTGATTTCGTTTTTAATAAAAGATATAAGGAGGAACCAACCATGAAACTGACACCGCTTGCTGATCGTGTGGTGCTGAAGATGACGGAGGCGGAGGAGACCACCAAGGGCGGCATCATCCTCACCGGCTCCGCTAAGGAGAAGCCCTCTGTGGCCGAGGTCATTGCCGTCGGCCCTGGCGGCGTGGTGGACGGCAAGACCGTCACCATGAGCGTCAAGCCCGGTGACAAGGTCATCACCGACAAGTACGCCGGCACCAAGGTCACTCTGGAGGATGTGGAGTATATCATCGTCAAGCAGGGCGACATTCTGGCCATCGTCGAGTAAGACTTCTGCGCTGTCATTGTGAGACCGGTCCGCAGACTGGTCGTGGTGATCCGTTCTCCCCGGCCTTATAGAAAGGGTATTACGGATTCCCACGGTCGCTTTGCTCCCTCGGAATGACATTTTTGTAAAATCATTATCTGCAATATAGGAGGCAATCAATATGTCCAAGATCATTAAGCGTGGCGACGAGGCCCGCAAGGCGCTGGAGTCCGGCGTCAATCAGCTGGCGGATACCGTAAAGGTCACTCTGGGCCCCAAGGGCCGCAATGTGGTGCTGGATAAGAAGTTCGGCACTCCCCTGATCACCAACGACGGCGTATCCATCGCCAAGGAGATCGAGCTGGACGATCCGTTCGAGAACATGGGTGCTCAGCTGGTGCGTGAGGTTTCCACCAAGACCAATGATGTGGCCGGCGACGGTACCACCACCGCCACCCTGCTGGCACAGGCCATGGTTCGTGAGGGCCTGAAGAATCTGGCCGCCGGTGCCAACCCCATCGTCATGAAGAAGGGTATGTCCAAGGCCGTGGAGGCCGCCGTAACCGCCATCCGTGCCCAGAGCCAGAAGGTCAACGGCACCGATGACATCGCCCGTGTGGGTACCGTCTCCTCCGGCGACGCCTTCATCGGCAAGCTCATTGCCGAGGCAATGGAGAAGGTCTCCTCCGACGGCGTGATTACCATCGAGGAGTCCAAGACCGCCGAGACCTACTCCGAGGTGGTGGAGGGCATGATGTTCGACCGTGGCTACATCACCCCCTACATGGTCACCGATACCGAGAAGATGGAGGCCGTCATCGACGACGCCTACATCCTCATCACCGATAAGAAGATCTCCGTCATCTCCGACATCCTGCCCCTGCTGGAGCAGCTGGTGCAGGCCGGCAAGAAGCTGTTCATCATCGCTGAGGATGTGGAGGGCGAGGCCCTGAGCACCCTGATCGTGAACCGTCTGCGTGGCACCCTGAACGTGGTGTGTGTCAAGGCCCCCGGCTTTGGTGACCGCCGCAAGGAGATGCTGCAGGATATCGCCGTCCTCACCGGCGGTCAGGTCATCAGCGAGGAGCTGGGGCTGACCCTGAAGGACGCCACCGTGGATATGCTGGGCCGTGCCCGTCAGGTGAAGGTCACCAAGGAGAACACCATCATCGTGGACGGCATGGGCGACAAGCAGGCCATCGCCGACCGTGTGGCTCAGATCCGCAATCAGATCGGCCTGACCACCAGCGAGTACGATAAGGAGAAGCTGCAGGAGCGTCTGGCCAAGATGGCCGGCGGCGTGGCTGTCATCAAGGTGGGCGCTGCTACCGAGACCGAGATGAAGGAGAAGAAGCTCCGCATTGAGGATGCTCTGAACGCCACTAAGGCCGCCGTGGAAGAGGGCATCGTGGCTGGCGGCGGCACCATCTACGTCAACGTCATCCCCGCTGTCACCGCACTGCTGAACGAGGTGGAGGGTGATGAAAAGACCGGCGTGCAGATCGTGGCCAAGGCTCTGGAGGAGCCCATCCGCCAGATCGCTGCCAATGCCGGTCTGGACGGCTCCGTCATTCTGGAGAAGGTCCGTACCTCCGGCAAGAACGGCTACGGCTTCGACGCCTACAAGGAGGAGTACTGCGACATGATCGCCAGCGGCATCGTGGATCCCGCCAAGGTGACCCGCTCCGCTCTGGAGAATGCCGCCAGCGTCTCCGGCATGGTGCTGACCACCGAGTCTCTGGTGGCCGACAAGCCCCAGCCCCCCGCACCCGCTGCTCCCGCTCCCGAAATGGGCGGCATGGGCGGCATGTATTAAGACTCGCCGCAAAGCCTTGAAATTGCTTGATTTTTGAGTGGGCAAAAGCGGATTTACGCCAAACTTACGCCAAAAATTCAAGCGCATGATAGGGTAACAGGAATCGGCACCTGCCTCAAAAAGCAGGTGCCGATTTTTTCTTATTTGCGTTTCTTTTTGCCTTTTCCGTGCGGCATCATCGATGGTCTTGCCTTTCCACGCTGGTTGATGGGCTTTTCAAGTACTTGGACAGCTTGAGTATTTCAATCAGCGAGACGAACTGCTCTTTGGAGAGCTTGTCATAATCAATACCAAAATATTATAACGGAACGGAGACAGGCAAGGCCTGTCTCCGTTCCGTTATAAACGATAGCATCACAACAGCGGGGCCACCAGCTTCATAAGGCTGCCGCCCAGCTTATAGCCCAGCTTCTCATGGCGGATGGTTTCCGGCGTCACCCGGCGGCACTGCTCCAGCGTCCGCTGGAAATCCCGCTCCACATCACCCACGGTAGGGCCGCCGTAGAGATACGCCGCACACTCGAAGTGGTGATACAGGCTCCGGTAATCCAGATTGATGGTACCAATCACCGCCTTCACGTCGTCGCTGACGAAGATTTTGGCATGAACGAAGCCCGGCGTATACTCGTACAGCTTCACCCCCGCTGCCGTCAGGTACTGATAGTGGGATTTCGCCAGGGCATAGGCGGCCTTTTTATCCGGGATGCCCGGCAGGATCAACTTCACATCCACCCCACGCTGGGCAGCGAATTTCAGAGCCGTCTCCATCTCGTTGTCCAGAATGAGATATGGTGTCATGATATGTACATAGTCCTTAGCCCGGTTGAGGATGTCCATATAGACGCTCTCCCCCACCTTATAATCGTCCAGTGGACAGTCGCAGTAGGGCATCACATAGCCCTCCGCCTCCACCGGCGGCGAGGGCAGCAGCGCCTCGTCCCAGCGGGGTTCCTTCTCCGTCAGGTTCCACATTTGCAGGAACATCAGGGTAAAGCTCTGCACCGCCTCTCCCCGCAGGAGGATGGCGGTATCCTTCCAGTGGCCGAAGCGCTCCTTGCGGTTGATGTACTCATCCGCCAGATTTACGCCGCCGGTGAAGGCCACCTTGCCGTCGATGACCAGGATTTTCCGGTGATCCCGGTAGTTATAGTGGGTGGAGAGGAAAGGCTGGATGGGGGCAAAGGCCTTGCAGCGGATGCCCAGCCTCTCCAGCCGCCGGGGATAGTCCCACGGCAGGGTGGAGATTTCCAGCATCCCGTCGTACAGCACCCGCACATCCACGCCCTGCGCAGCCTTGTCCGCCAAAATTTTCAGGATGCTGCCCCACATATACCCCTCATCGATGATGAAGTACTCCAAAAAGATGAACTTCTCCGCCTTTTGCAGCTCCTCCAGCAGCGCCGCAAACTTGTCCTCCCCCTGCGGGAAGAACTTCGTCTCCGTGTTGGCATACAGAGGGAAGGACCCGCTGCGGTTGAGATAGCGGCACAGGTCGTCGGTGCCGGAGGATTCGATCTCCGCGTCTCGCAGCACCTCCGGGTCCTGATGCAGCAGATCCCGGCTCTCGTCGATCCGCTGCTGCACCATCCGCTTTAGGGTACGATGGCCCACGTCCTTCTCCGTGAACCAGAGGAAAATACTGGCAGGAATGGGGATCACCGCCAGCAGGAACATCCACGTCAGCTTCCCCGTGGCGTCCATGTCGCTGTTGAAGAGATGGAAAAACATCAGCACGGTGAACACGCCCTGCACCGCCGCAAACCACTCGAAATCGTTGTTGAACCAGCGCCACATCATCCACAGAAGCACCAGCTCCAGAACCAGCAGCAGCGCCATGAGGCCAAACCGGCTGAATACCACCCGCAGGACGCCCTTGCGGCTCTTTTTCACCAGCCGCAGCACATTCTCCTGCTCCCACTTTTTCTTGTCCAAATGCTCCACCCCTTCGTCGTTGGAAAAACTTACCTATTGCATATGGTATCATCTGCCGTCTCCCCTGTCAAGAAAAGGGCAGACAGACACCCCGGAGGCTAGGCCTCCGGGGTGCGCGGTTACTCTTCGTTCTTTTCCTTTTTCTTCTGCTGCTCCTCCAGCCGCCGGCCTACCTTCTTCATCAGTTCCAGACACAGCATGGAGCTGACGCCCAGCAGAGCCACCGCCAGAGCAATCTGATGCCGCATGGTCCCACCTCCTGTGTTTTATGAGGTACTTCCATTGTAGCAGATACCGCCGCTTCTGTCAAAGCCTCAGCCGATGTAGCCGGCCTCCCGCAGCAGGGTCTTGGCCTTTTCCTCGTTGGCATCGCTGACCAGCACCAGCGGGCCGGTGCAGCCCATAGCGGACTCGGCATAGATATCCTTGGCCCACAGCACCTGCACGGCGGCCTCGATGTCCATGACCTCGATGCCGGGGATGCCTGCGGTGCAGGGCTCCTTGGCGGGAGCCTTCACCTCGGCCTTGGCTGCCGCCGGAGCGGAAGCCTCCCGCTTCTGGCGCAGGAGTTCCTCCAGCCCGGCCTTGTCGGCCAGCGCAAACTCCGCCTTGGCAATCTTCTGTACACCGCCCCGCACCAGCTCGTCAGCAAAGGACAGGGCGTTGGCGATGAGGGGGGCGCCGGAAGCACGGGAGATGATGAGCACCAGCTTGTCATAGTCCCGGCCGATGCCGGGGCCATAGCCGTAGCCGGTGGACTCGAAGCTGCCGCCGGTGGTGAAGGAGCTGAGCATCTTGATGAGCACGTTGCCCGTCAGGGAGTCGCACACCATCACGTCGGGGGTCCCCTGAAGCACATCATTGCCCCGCATCACGGCGCCGCCGTCGGCCCGGACGGACTCGGCAAAGCGGATGGGATAGCCCGCCTGCTGCAGCTGGCGCAGCGCCGTCTCGCAGGCCCGTGCGCCATCCACGTTGAGGATGCCCACGGTGGGCTCCTGAATCCCGCAGGCCTTAGCGGTGATGATGCCGTAAATGGCATTGAGGATCATGCCCTCCAGACGGTTAGCGCTGGAGGTACCGGTGGTGGTAGCCAGAAACATGGACTTACCACGGGCGGGCGTCACCACCCGGCCCACGGTGGACACGCCGATGGGGAAGGGGAAATGCATGGTGACGGCAGCGTCCGCCGCACCGCTCTCCAGCAGCTCCACCATCTTGCGGTGGCCCGCCTCCTCGTCCGCCACGGGGACGGTGGTCACGCCCTCCCCCTCCAGCGTACCGATGTAGGACACGTCCAGCCCCACACGGGCGGCCATCACCGCCGCCTGCATGGAGTTCTCCTCCCCGTGCTCGCTGCCCATGCCGGTCAGCAGCAGGCGGGGACGGCGGCCGGAGCGGCCGGTCTCCAGATACTCCGCCACCTCACGGAAGGTCTCCACGATGGTCTGATTTACGTCCTTCATGCTTACTCCCCCATCTGTGCTGCCAGCGTCTCGGCAAAGCCACGCATGGCGTCTGCGATCATGTGGCGGATCTGGGTATCGTCCACGGCGGGAGCGGCTTCCTCCTTGCCGGGGTTGGCCTCGATGACGAAGGAAACACCGTCAAAGAGGTTGGTGAGGCGGCCCAGGAACAGAGAACCCTTACCAATGACCATGACACGCTTGATATCGCCGGCCAGCAATGCCTCCCGTGCAAAGCCCACATAGGGAACACCGGAGGGAATATGACCCTGGGTGGGAGCGAAGCCGGTGAGACCGTGCTCCACGGTGAAGTTGGCCAGCTCAGCCCGCTGCAGCTCGCCCCGCTTCACGGCCAGAGCACCGATCATCTTGTAGTTGGCCAGCGGCACATCGCCGGCACCGGCGGGCTTGGTGATGTCGGGGTTCTGCATCTCCGGGGAATACTTGTCGATATCGGTGATCTTCAGGCCGTTGCGATCCAGCGGATCGGTGACCAGAGAGGTGATGACGGCCTGCGGAGCAGAACCGGTGCCCACGCTGTGGCGGCCCAGCATATTCAGGTTGATAAAGGGGTTCACGCCGTCGTCCTGCGTGATGACCACGGCAAAGCCGCCGATCATATCCTCCAGAGCGGGCAGGCCCTTCTTCACATGGTCCTTGCCGTTCATGCCCAGCTTGGCGGTGCAGCCGCCGGCGGTGACCACCACGGTGTGGTAAGCGCCGCTGGCCACCAGCGCCGCCGCCTCGATCATGGCGTGGGCGGGGGCAGCGCAGAAGGCACGGCAGTCGGAGCCGGAGGCGTTGTTCAGCCCGGCGATCTCCGCAGCGGACTTGGCGAAGTTGCCGCCGCCACGCTGGTTGATATCGCCGCAGGCCTCCTCGGCACAGTCGATGACGTACTCCACCTGATTGCGATCGATGCCGGTGACGTGGATCACGTTCAGCAGGGCCAGCACGGAGGATGCCTTGGACACCAGATTCTCGTGCATGACGTGGGCGGAAAGGTTGGCGTCAATATCGTGGGCCCGCTTCACGCAGCCCACCAGCTGGCCCAGATGATACAGGCCCTCAGCGCCCTCTTCCTCTACCAGCCGCTGGATCTCCTCCAGCGAATTGCCGTTTTTCAAGCGGTCCAGCACGCTCTGCTCCATGACGGGGTTGGCGGCCAGCGCCTCCCGGTTGGCAGCCACGAATTCGGCCTCCAGTTCCACCAGATCGAACACGTCGCAGGCCTGCATCAGCAGCAGGAACTCGTTCTGGGGCATCATCTGGCCGAACTTGCCGTACCGCTCGTGGCAGTCGCACTCCTTGTCGCACCAGGGCTGAGCCACTGCCGCCAGTTCATCCGGGGTCTTGTTGCCAATGTAGACTTGATTGGGCCAATAGGCCACCGCCTGCTCGAAGCTGCGGATGTGGCTGGGCAGCTCCTTGAGATACTCGCTGTCGGGGTTGACGATACGCTCTGTTGTCTGGGTAGTGCCGTTGTGCAGCACCATATCGGGGGTATGAGCCAGAACATAGCCGGCTCCACGGATGACACTTTTCATAGGTCAGATCACCTTTCGTATGTATGGGCGTGTAAAATCCCTGAGTTGTATACAATTTATATATAGAATAGAGAGGGATGGCGGTGTGCCATCCCTCTCTGGGTGAGACCATTAGTCTTTGAAGGCACAATACTGTTCACGGATACTGGTCATTTCGCTGACGATATCGTCAACGTCCAGCACCATCTCCATCATACCGACCTGCTCATCATAGACAGCTTCATCAAACTCTGCCTTGACTTCCGGCTCACATACATGATAAACCCTGAGTCCCAACGAGACTCCTGCCAAAGGACCTGCAAAAGTGGGGTCACCGTTCGTCACGGTCTCGGCTGCCAAACCGGCACCCTCGCCCTCGGCAGCACCCAGCAGAACCACAATGTTTTCTGCTCCGTACTGCTCCACGAACTCCTTGACTCTCTTCTGATTCTCCAGATCCATAGCACCTGCGGCCGTTCAGACGAAGCACTCGGTAGAGGAGAACACGACTTCGGCGCCAGCGCTCTCGGCACAGGCCGCAATGGCCATACCGGGGACACCGTCACGGTCACCGATGACGATGGCCTTTCTGCCCTTGAGAATACTCATTTCTATTTTCCTCCTTCCTTTCAGATTTTTATTCCATGCCCATGGGGCGGGAAAACAAAGGAATGAGTTTTCAGCAATGCTTGAGGATCATTGCCTCGATGCTCTCAGCGGTGGCGTCATCCTTCACCACGGAGTCGATCATCTGGCCGTTCTCATAGATGGCCATGACCGGCAGACCCAGCACCTTCTGGCTGATGGCCAGACGGCGGGCCTTGGTGGTGTTCAGGGAGCAGAACTTCATCTTGTCACCGTACTTCTCGGAATACTCGTGTACATAGGGCATCAGCGCAGCGCAGGGCACGCAGCCGTCGCCGTAAAAGTCCACGAAAACCTTGCCCTCTGCCTTGAGGACTTCCGCCTCGAAATTTTCCTTGGTCAGATCCAGCATAGTAATGAACTCCTTTCAAAAATCACTTCTGAGCGCTGATATACTTGTAGCACTGCATGGCGGCGATGGCGCCGTCGGCGCAGGCCGTCACCACCTGACGCAGGGGGGTCACCCGCACGTCGCCGGCGGCAAATACACCGGGGACGTTGGTGCGCATACACTCGTCGGTCTTGATGTAGCCGCCCTCCATGTCCAGAACGCCGTCGAACATCCCGGTGGTCTTTTTCCCGGTGAAGCCGAACAGCCCGAAGAAGCCGTCCTCCTCATCGGCGTGGAGCACCGTCTCCTCGCCGGTCTTGGTGTTCTTCAGGACGATCTCGCTGAGCAGCTCATCGCCGCCCACGTCCTCCACCTCCTCGTTGCACAGAACGTGGATCTTAGGCTCGGCGTCCAGACGCTCCTTCAGCATGGGGGACACCGTCAGAGCCGGACCCTTATGGATCATAGTGACCTTTCTGGCATAGCCCGCCAGATACAGGGACTCCTCGGCGGCGATGCCATTGCCGCCCACCACGTAGATCTCGAAGTCCTCGAAGAAGTTGGCGTCACACACGGCGCAGTAGCTGATGCCCTTGCCCACATACTTGGCCTCGTTCTTGCAGCCGATGGAGCGGGTCATGGCACCGGTGCAGACGATAACGGTCTTGCCCAGATACTCGCCCTTGCTGCCCACGAACTTCTTCACGGGGCCGCTGAAGTCGCAGGCGGTGATGGTGTCACTGACACGCTCGCAGCCGAACTTCTTGCACTGCTCGGTCATGGGAGCCACCAGCTCCTGACCGGTCATGCCGTCCACCTTGGACTGGCCGGGATAGTTTTCGATGTCATGGGTCACGGCGATCTGGCCGCCGTCGATGCCCTTTTCCAGGATCAGCACACTCAGGCGGCTGCGGCCTGCGTACAGACCGGCAGCCAGACCCGCAGGGCCTCCACCCAAGATGACTACATCATAAATTTTGTTGTCCATAGTAATGGCTCCTGTCAATCAGTAAATACGGCGTTGCTCTCGCCAGACACGGATCCACCGCCCTCGGTCAGCAGGTTCAGAGCGCCCATGACGATCTCACGACGGCGGTTCATCTCCTTCTCAGGAGGCAGGTTGGGATCGCCGGTGGGATAGGGGATAGCCTGAGCGCCGAAAATACGGGCCGCACCGACGGTCTTGGAAATGGGGGTAACTGTGCAGATATGAGTGGCGGGGATACCAGCCTTCTCCAGCTGCTTCACGATCGTTGCACCGCAACGTGTACAGGTACCTCAGGTACTGGTCAGAATGACGCCATTGACCCCGGCGGACACAAGCCGCTCAGCGATCTCCTGGCCCATTCTGGTGGAGTCAGCAACGGAGGTGGAGTTACCGGTGGTAGAGATCAGCGCCGGATACACACTGCCGATGATGCCTTCCTTCTCCAGCATTTTCAGCATATCATAAGGGGCGACCCGGTTGGGGTCGTTGTTGGCGTACACAGGGTCGAAGCCGGCGTGGACGGACTCCCACTTGCCGCTCTCCAGCGTGTCGCCCTCCACGGGGTACTCCTTCCAGAACTTGGCGGTAGCCGCCACCATGTGGTCAGGGTTGCCCATGGGGACCATGCCGCCGGTGGTGCAGAGGGCGATCTTGGCCTTGCTGAGGTCGGCAATGGGGGCAGAGGGCTCCACCTTCTCATAGGTGGAGATCTCCAGCTCGGTCTTGTAGGGCTCGCCCTTGACCTTGGCCAGCAGCATATCCACGGCACGCTCGGCGCCGTTCTTCTCCCGGAAGATGTTCACACGCTTGCCCTTGGCATAGTACTGCTCGTCCTCCGGCGTGCCGATGGGCTCACCCGTCAGCAGCTTTCTGGCAAAGCCGGCCATCAGGGGTACGGCCTTGCGGATACCGGCGGCGGACTTAGCCACCCGCAGGATGTACACGTCCTTCTTGAACATATCCACGGCGGGGTTTTCCTCGTACAGGCCGGTGATGGCCTCCACCCCCGCCTGCTCCTTGGCGGTCTTGCACACGTCGCCGCAGGCGATGCCGAAGCGGCCGGCGTTAAAGGCAGGACCGGCAATGATGAGGTCGGGCTGATACTTCTTGATCTGCTCCAGCAGGAAGGCCCGGCCGGTCTCCATGTTCTCGGCATAGAAGTTATCGCCGCAGACGATCGTGGCCACGATCTCGGCAATATCCTTCAGAGGGGCACCGAAGGTATTGGCGGAACCATGCATCCCCTCAAAGAGCTGAGGCTCTGCATACGCCATATCCTCGCCGCCGATCTGACCGAAGAACTGGTTGGTATAGAACAAAATTTTCTTCATTCTTTCCCTCTCCTTCGTCAAACAGTGGTGGCGGACAGATAGGTGTTACCCTGCAGGTTATGTCCGCCCATGATACCGTGGATCTCCAGCAGCAGCGTGCCGTCGGGCTTGATGGAATCCACATTGCCGCCGGTGACACGCTCCACCTCCTTCAGCTCGCCCAGAACACGGTCCATCTTGGGCAGCAGGATGGTGGCATTGGAGTTGCCGGTGGACACGATGGCGTTGGCCTCGGTGACCACATCCGGCAGAGACTCGGACATACCGTCGGTACCGGCGTCCTCGTTGGTGATGATAACGGTCTTGACGCCCCGCTTCTCCAGACCCCGGCAAACGTGCATCAGGTCGGTGGTGGGGTTGCCGAAGCCCTCCTGAGAGATGATGGCGGCGTCGGCGCCGAACTCCTCGGTGGCGATGCGGACGCTCATCATGATGTCCCGCTGCTTCTCCTTCAGGGTGACCATCAGGGGGTTCAGAATGATGCCCACGAAGTTCAGCTCCTTGCCGTGCTTGGCCCACAGGGCCTTGATGACGGCGTTGTTCAGGTGGTGATAGGTCGTGGTCTTGGAGCCGGGGGACACGCAGTTGCCGCTGATGATGGCACCATCGAAGAATTCCGTGGGGGAGACGACGGTAGGCACCAGCTGCTTGGTATCCCGGCCGTAGAAGTAAGTATCGTGCAGCAGGCCCTGTGCCATGCAGTTGCACACATACACCACCTTGGGCAGGTCGGGATACTGGTTGGCACGCTCGGCGGCGGTGGGCCAGTGGTAGAACTCGGAGTCATAGCTCTCTGCCTTCACAGCCACCTCGCCCAGCCAGCGGGCCGCCTTCAGCCCGGCCATGCGGACGACCTCCTCATGCTCGTGCTGATCCACATCCTCCCGCTTGGTCAAGTGCAGCACCACGTTGTTCAGCTTGGAGAAGAGCGTGTACTGGGCGGCGGGGCCGCTCATGTCGATGAGGCCCTCCTGAAAGCCCACGATGGGGCCCGTGGTCACCACGGCGCAGCCCTTGAGTACATAGGTCACGCCGGAGCCTGCCTCCGGCACGTCGGAGCCGAACACACCGGGGAAGATCTCTCCCTCCGGCTTGTAACGGGGCTCCACCACATCCTTCACCGGAAGGATACGGCAGGATTCGCCCGGCTTGGCAAGATCCACCTTCACGGCCGTCACACGGGGGTCCTCCAGAATGAGCTTCTTCAGCCCTTCCACGTCCACCGTCAGCACGCCGTCCTTCAGGTCGTTCTTGTCACCCAGGACGACATCTTTTACTTGAACATTTCTCAGTTCCAGATCCATGATCGATGTGTCCTCCTATCTATGGTTGTTGCTTTTTCACAATCGCATCTGCCTATAATATACCCCACCAAAACCAAAAAATCAATCATTTTTATCAAAATTATGTAAAAATTTTTTAATAAAATTTTGTATACAATTTAGCGGCGAATTTTGTCCTCTTTTCGTTCAAGAAATCATCCTATTCCCACTGTATCGTGTGTTTTTCCACATGGATCCGCCTGCCACCCCCACCGGGTCGCCCTGCTCACCGGCCCTCCCTTCGCCGCTGCCACCGCACAGGGCCACCTTCCTTGTCGCCGGTTTCTTCGTTTCTTTCATTATCGTTTTTTTAGATATTACCTCTTGCGGTTCCGACGGCATATGCCGGGATGCCATCCACGGCAAAAATAAGCCGCCCCGGACACATAGGTGTCCGGGGCGGTTCTGCGTTTTTCATATGCCCCTCTCAGAAGGCGAAGGTATTCCTCACCAGAGAGCAGTCGATCATCTGATAGTCCTCCAGAATACGCTGGGGCATCTTCGCCCGATCCGGCGGCGTGAAGGAATCGATGCGGGTGATGGCCTCCGACATGATGAGGCACTCCTCCTCGTCCGGAGTCTGGGGCCGATCCGACAGTACCACCGTGCGATAGGGCGTCTCGTGGGGTCGCAGACTGCCGTACAGCGGATGGTTGCACAGCCGGTGGCCTATATACACCAGGTCTCTGGCCCGCACCAGAATCTCCCGATAGGTATCCTCCGGGTACAGGCGAACCTCCCCCTGCCCGGCGAACTCCTTCGCCGCCATGGGGTTGTTGGTAACGATCAGATACATGGCGCACCTCCTGCTCCGTCATAGGCCGTCCTCCGGGCGGTCGGGTAAAGGGATGCCCCAACGCTGTGCGTTGGGGCGTTTCTGGCGGAAGTATGTGGGAATCGAACCCACCAGGGCGGCTGTTCACCACCTACACTGGTTTTGAAGACCAGGGGGCACACCAGAACCCATCTACTCCCATATCCCGGTTGTATACAGGAGTTTAGCACAGGTCACAGGGTAAAATCAAGCTTTTTCGATAAATTCTCTGCAAAATTGGAAAATCCGATTTTTATAGACGAATTTTTCCGTCTGGCGCCGCTCACAGGGAGCCGATGACCTCCCGGTGGTCGCCCACCATTTTGGTCACCTTGGTCTTGTCGAAAAATTCCAGAATGGCCAGCGCATATTTCCGGGAGGTTCCCAGCAGGTCCCGGTACTCCGCCAGCGTAAAGGCGGGGTGGCCCTCAAAGAAATCACGGGTCAGGGCGCAGACCTCCTCATAGACATCCTTGTGGTAAAACAGCTGGGGCGTCAGCATCACCAGCTCGCCGCAGGACACCAGGTTCTCCAGCACCTTTTTGCAGTCGTCCCGCTCGTTGGTGGGGAAGGAGGCGTAGAGATCGTCCACAAAGGGGACCTCCCGACCGGACTTACGGTAGCTGTCCAGCAGCTTTTGCCGCAGGGCCGTCTGGCGCTTGGTGAGCACCACCCGGAAGTCCGGCAGGGCGCAGCGGTCGGCAATGGCAGTGACGGTGCCGCCCCGGAGCATGGCAGTGAGGATGGCGTCTGCCTCCTTCAGCTCTGCTCCCCGGAGGGCCTTCTGCCGCAGGGCCGCTACCTTCATACCCGCATGGAGGGGGTTGGCCTTGTGATACTCCGCCAGCACCTGCTCCACCGACTGGCAGGCCTTCCGGTACAGGGGGGCCGCCAGATAGCGCCGGGGCAGGATCTCCAGCAGAGCGCCGCTGTTCACCAGATCCTCCAGTGCCTGCACCATCTCCTCCTCCGGCATACTCTGGCGCTGGGCCAGGGTCTGGGCCGTGGGCAGGGCGTAGCCATACTCCTCCACCAGCTGCTGCAGCTGGGCGCCGGCGGAGCCGCCCTCCCGGATGGTCAGGGCCCGGATCACCTCCGGCTGATGCCGCTTATGGCGGGGTGGGCAATCGTCCAGAATGACGCCGCCGCCGATGGTCTCCATGGGGGAGTAGAACCGGATAACGAAGCGGTCCCCCCGCTTCACCGCCACCGGCTCCGTAAAGCGCAGTTGGGCAAAGCCGGACTGGCCCGGCTCCAGCGTATCCTGCTGCAGCAGCACCACCTTGGCGATGTGGGCGGCAGCCCCGTGGTAGAAGTGTACCGGGGAGCCGTTCTCGATGATGCGGTGGGAATCCTTCAGGTCGGTCAGGCGCACGTCCAGCATCCGGGACAGGCGCAGGGTATCGGGCTTACAAAGGGTATCGCCCCGCACCACGGCGTCCCGCCGCAGACCCGCCAGATTCACCGCCACCCGCTGCCCGGCGTAGGCCTGCTCCACCGAGTGGTTGTGGACCTGCAGGGTGCGGACCTTGGCCCGCTGGCCGGAGGGCATCAGCTCCACCGGGTCACCTACGGAGAGGTTTCCCTCGATCATGGTGCCGGTGACCACGGTGCCGAAGCCGTCCTTGGAGAACACCCGATCCACCGGCAGGCGGAAGGGGATCTGCTCGTTGCGGACGGCCACCCGGCTCACCCGCTGCTGAAGCTCCTTTTTCAGCTCCGGGATGCCCTGACCGGTATAAGCGGACACCGGCAGGACAGGTTTTCCCTCCAAAAATGTCCCCTTGACGTGGGCGGCGATGTCCTCCCGGACAATTTCCACCCACTCCTCGTCCACCATATCGGTCTTGGTGATGACCACCACGCCGTCCCGGATGCCCAACAGGGTCAGAATATCCAGATGCTCCACGGTCTGGGGCATGAAGCCCTCGTCCGCCGCCACCACCAGCATGGCAAGGTCGATGCCGCCGGCACCGGCCAGCATATTCTTGATGAATTTCTCGTGGCCCGGCACGTCGATGATACCGGCCTGCGTATGATCGTCAAACTCGATATGGGCAAAGCCCAGCTCGATGGTAATGCCCCGCTTTTTCTCCTCAATAAGGCGGTCAGTGTCGATACCGGTCAGGGCCTTGATGAGCATGGTCTTGCCGTGGTCCACATGACCGGCGGTGCCGATGATGACGTGCTTCATGCCAGCACCTCCGCCGCCGTGTCAGCGATATACTCCATGTCCTCCGGGAAGATGGTCCGCACGTCCAGCAGCAGCCGGCCCTCGGTGATGCGGCCGATGATGGGCTTTTCCCGGCAGCGCAGAGCCTGCTCCGCCTGATTGGGGGACAGCTTGTCCGCCGGAAGGGCCACGGCAAAGGTGGGCAGCAGCTGGGTGGGGACGGAGCCGCCGCCCACCGGCCCGGACTGGGCCACTACCTCCGCCGCCACGCCCCGCTCCTTCAGCAGAGCGCACAGCTGGGCCGCAGAGGCCCGCAGATCCTCCCCGGAGACAGCCAGCATGGCCAGCGTGGGGATCTCCTGCTCCGCCCGGTGCAGGTCCTGATAGGTGGTGAGGGTGGCCCACAGGGCGGCAATGGTCATTTTATCCACCCGGATGGCACGGGCCAGCGGGTGGCGCTTCATCCGGTCAATGTACGGCTTCTTTCCCAAAATGATACCGGCCTGCGGCCCGCCCAGCAGCTTATCACCGCTAAAGCTCACCACATCCACCCCGGCCCGGATGCTGTTTTGCACCGTAGGCTCGTCGTGGATGCCGTAGTGCTCCAGATCCACCAGTGAGCCGCTGCCCAGATCCTCCACCACCGGCAGACCGGTGCGGCAGCCCAGGGCCACGATGTCGCTCAGGGGCAGGGACTCGGTAAAACCCACGATGCGGTAGTTGCTGGTATGCACCTTCAGCAGCGCACGGGTCTGCTCCCCGATGGCCCGTTCATAGTCGGAGAGGTGGGTCTTGTTGGTGGTGCCTACCTCCCGGAGATGGCATCCGCACAGCTCCATGATATCCGGCACCCGGAAGGAGCCGCCGATCTCCACCAGCTCCCCGCGGGAGGTGATGACCTCGCCCCCCTGGGCCAAGGTGCTGAGGATCAGCATGACGGCGGCGGCGTTATTGTTGACCACCATGGCGCTCTCGGCACCGGTGAGGCGGCACAGCAGCTTTTCCACATGGTCGTGGCGGCTTCCCCGATGGCCCGCCTCCACGTTATACTCCAGCGTGGAATAGCCCCGTGCGATGTCGTATACGGCGTCCGCCGCCCGGTCGGACAGGCAGCCACGGCCCAGATTGGTATGGAGAATGACGCCGGTGGCGTTGATGACCGGCCGCAGAGACGGCAGGGACTCCCGTGCCGCCACCCGGCAGATCCGGTCGCCCAACTCCTCCAGCGTGGGGAGGGTCGTCACCTCGCCGCTGAGGATGGCGGAGCGCAGCTGCTCCAGCACGGTACGGATCCACTCCGTCACGGAGGAGGAAGCGTAGTGCTCCCGCAGGTCGGACACCTCCGGCAGATCATATAGCTCGGTCACTTTGGGGATGGCTCGCAGCAGCTCATTCATACGGTTTGCTCCTTTTGTTCGGCAGCCGCCTGTCGGCGGGCGGTGTAGATGGAATGGAGGATATTGACGCAGTAGATGCCCGCCAGCACCAGCGCCGTGGCCAGCCCCTGCAGCAGGGAGAAGGGCTCATGGAGGAACACCACGCCGCTGACCACAGAGATCACGGTGGTCAGGCCGGAGAAGGCAGAGGTGCGGGTGGGGCCGATGATGGTGACGGAGCGGTTGGTCAGCAGAAAGGCCAGCGTGGTGCAGCCGATGCCCAGATACAGGCAGGAGGTCAGAAAGCTGCCGCTGGTAAAGGGCAGGGTCAGATACTCCGTCACTGTACCGTGGACGCCGTTATACACCAAGGCGCAGACGGTGAAGAACACCGCCCCCGTCAGGCACATGAAATAGGTCTTCTCCACGGGGGTATAGGCCGTCAGCTGGCGGTTGTGGATGAAATAAATGACGTCGCTGAACACCGCCCCGAACAGCAGCACATAGCCCAAGGGGTTGAAAGTAGGGCTGGTCCCCTTCAGCAAAGTGATGATGACAATACCCACAGTGGACAGCAGGACGCCGCCCACCTGAAATTTACTGGGCATCTCGTGGAGGAACAGCGCCGAGGCCAGCACCGTGAAGATGGGGATGCAGGCGATGATGGTGCCGCTCTCGGAGGCGGAGGTCAACTCGATGCCATACGTCTCGAAGATGAAGTAGGCCGCCGGAAGGTACAGGGTCATCCGCAGCAGCGGCCACGGCTTCTTGGTCTTATAGTCGATATGGATGACGCCCAGCAGGGCGCACAGGGACATGGCCGCAGCGCCCATGAGAAAGCGCCAGCTCAAAAGGGAGAATACCGGCACCGCACCCACGATGCGCTTGGTGAACATATAGCTCAGGCCGAACAGCATGGAGCTGCAGCAGGAGCCCAGCATGGCGCTGATCTCACGCCAACTCATTTTACCCACAGGGATCATCCTCTTCCATATCGTTTTTTGCAGAGAAGGGCTTCTATCTTTGGTATACACGATTTTAACATATCTTTTTGATAAAACAAGCCCCTGCAGAAAAGAATCTCGTTGCATAATGGAAAAAAGCTGTGTATAATACAGGAAAATACCGAAAATCACCACGGGGCCGACCCAAAGTCCGGCCAAAGAAAGGACGAAACGCTATGGATCCCAGAAAATTGATGGAGCGTCTGAAGGGCGCTGCGGCTCTGACGGAGCAGGATGTGGGGGAATTTTCCCACTTCAAGGGGAAGATGATGAAAATCAGCGTCCACAACTATGCCGTGGAGGACTGGGGCAGCCTGTCCCTGCTGGAATCCCGTGGCATGGCGGGGCTGATGCGGCGGGATATGCTGGTCATCAACTCCTGCGTGAAGGATATCCCGGTGCTGGTGATCCAGTACATGGGGCTGTTTGGCCGCCGGATGCTGCAGGTCCATGTGTTGGACGTGATGAAGGACAAGACCGCCGCCGGACGCTTTGCGTCCTTGGGAAGGATGGCGGAGCAGTCCGGCACCGCCGTGCAGGAAACGCCGGTGGAGTGGTATACCCCCATACAGCTGCCCGGCAGCGTCACCGTCACCGGCAAGAGCAGTCAGCTGGAGCAGTTGGCCGGGGACGTGGCCGTCAGCTATCTTGCCGCCGCCGCTCAGGTGCGCCAGACCGGCGCCGTGGAGGGCCGGTATCTGCGGCTGCGGAAGCTCATGAGCCAGCTGTTTGACCACGGCGGCTTCGGCTACGACGCCATCCGGGTATGTCTGCAGCAGCAGAACACCGAGGATCTGTACAGCCGCTGGCTGTTCGGTCTGGGGGAGGCTCCCGTGTCCGGCAGCGGCGAACAGAGCGATGCCGCCGCAGCGCCTGCACAAACCTCGGATGAAGAAAAAAACACGCCTCAGGAGCCGGAGACGACCTCCGAGGGCAGTGAGGCTCCGGAGGAGAACGGCTGAGCCCGGCAGCGGCAAATCATGGAAAAAAGCAGCGGAACGGCCCGTCTTTTCCGCTGCTTTTCTTGCGAACCGATCGCTTTCGCGGATGTATACAGGACGCTATTTGAAAGATTTCTTCAAAATTTTTATTAAGATTCATAAAAACAGTGGATTCTTCTGGAGAGTTGCTGTATAATAGTGTGGTTAAAATACCTATGTTCTGCGTTTTTGTCCCTCCGGGATACACACAGACAGGGAGATGAGGGATTGAAGTTATGAAGAAGGCAAAACCGCAGGATATCGTATACCAGTACGTGAAGAATCAGATCATAGGCAAATCCATGTTCCCCGGCAACCGCATCATCGAGGACGACATCATCCGGGAGACCGGCACCAGCCGCACCTCCATCCGTCCGGCGCTGCTGCGGCTGAAATACGAGGGACTGGTGGAGATGATCCCCAACCGGGGGGCCTTTGTGGCCAAGCCCAGCGAGGAGGATCTGCGGCAGGTATATCGGGTCCGTGAGGTGCTGGAGCACGGGATGCTGGAGGACGCCATCCGCCACCGCACCGAGGCCCAGCTGCGGGCCATGGAGGAGAATCTCAAGGCCCAGGAGGTGCTGACCCAGCACTATTCCCGGCAGGAATATGTGACCTTGAACCACACATTCCACTGGTTGGTGGTGGAGGCCTCCGCCAACAAGTACTATGAGAAGTATCTCAACGAGCTGTACAACAAGATCAACACCTACGTGATCTTCTACGATCAGTCCAGCGACAACAACTCCATCGTCAGCCACACCATGATCTATGAGGCCCTGCGGGACCGGGATCTGGAGAAGGGTCTTTTGGGCCTCCGGGAGGATATCCAGATCGCATGGGAGGATATGCGGAAGATCAATATGCCGCTGTAAAAAGCGCCGGGACACCTGCGGTGTCCCGGCGGGGTATGCAGTTTCAGGCGGCCTTGACAGGTTCCCGCTTGACAGGCTCCCGATGGGGCAGTTGGACATAAAAGATGGTCAGCAGCATGATGCCGCAGCCCACCCACTCCCGGACGGACAGCGTCTCGTGGAGGATGATAACGCCGCCCACGGCGCTGAACACCGCTTCCATGCTCATGAGCAGGGCCGCCACCGAGGCGGGGGTGAACCGCTGGGCGTAGATCTGGATGGTGTAGGTAACGCCTACCCCCAGCACGCCGGCAAACAGCAGCGGCGCCACGGCCGCCGTCAGGTCGGCCAGCGTCAGGCTCTCGGTGAAGAGGGCCACCAGTCCCGACAGGGTACCGGTGCAGAGGAACTCCACCACCATGAAGGGCAGGGCGTCCACGTGGGGTGAAAACCGACTCCACAGCAGGATATGCAGGGCGAAGCACAGGGTGCTGGCCATGATGGCGGCATCGTTCACGTCCAGTGAGAAGCCGTCGGAGATGCACAACAGATACAGGCCCACTATGGCCATGGCGATGCCGATCCATACCCGGCGGGAGGTCTTTTTCCGGAACAGCAGCAGGTCCAGCACCGGCACCAGTGCGATGTAGGCGGATTCGATGAAGCCGGCCTTGGTGGCGTCGGCCACATGGAGACCGATCTGTACCAGCACCGCACCGCCCCAGTTAGCAAGGCTGGCCCCCAAGGCCGCCAGCCAGAAGCGCTTGCCGTGCCATCGCTCCACCTCCTCGCCGGCCTCCAGAGCGGCGAGAGCCTTGCGGCGGCGCATATAGAAAAACAAGGGCAGCAGGGACAGAACGCCCAGATAGTACCGCAGGGAGATGAAGGTGAAGGCCCCCAGATGCTGGGAGGCCTGCTTCTGGAAGATGAAATTCATGCCCCAGATAACTGCGCACAGCACCAGCGCACAGTTTGCCAGAAAGGTCTTGTTTTTCATAGCGGTCCACTTCTTTCTTTTTGATTGAATGACAGTTTTTTGGTATAGGCCACGGGCCAAAAATAGGGAATGGGAGAGATCAGAGAATGAAACAGGGGAATCCGGCGGATATCGTCTACGATTACATCAAAAATCAGATCGTCACCAAGGCCATCTATCCCGGCACTCGCATCGTGGAGGAGGAACTGGTACGAGAAACCGGTGTCAGCCGGACTCCAGTGCGCTCGGCGTTGATGCGGCTGGCCTATGACGGTCTCATCCAGCAGCAGCCCAACCGGGGTGCCGTGGTGGCAAAGCCCTCCGCCACGGATCTGCGGCAGGTGTATGAGGCACGGGCTGTGCTGGAGGTGGGGGCCTTCCGGGCCGCCGTCCATCGCCGCAGTGATGAGAGCGTCCTTCAGATGGAGCAAAACCTGCAAAAGCAGCAGGATTTGACGAACCTCTTTAACATGACGGAGTATGTCCAGCTGAATCGGGAGTTCCATTGGATCATCACCATGGAGGCCCAGAACGCCTACTATGAGAAGTATCTCAACGAATTGCAGAACAAGGTTGCCACCTACCTGCTGTTCTGGGACAGTTCCACCACCAACAGTCTGTCGCTGGATCTCCACCTTCGCATCTTCGAGGCGTTCCGGGACCGGGACGAGCAGAAGGGCGTGCTGGCCCTGATGGAGGACCTGCAGCTGGCGGAGGAATGTGTCCGGGAATCCCAACAGCTGTGATGATAGCACACCCTTTGCCGTAAAGCAAGCATAAAGATATTGCCCTGCACCACATTTTATGGTGCAGGGCAATTTGTTTTGTCCGGCGGACGAAGTCCTGTACCGTCGGGCGGTTTCCGTCGTATTCCCAAGACCGCTTAACGGTTTATTTATTCTTGTGTCACAGTTGTGAACGATACCTTAACTTGACCTTGCGCTCGATATTGTATACAATACTCTCAACAAAAGATGTTTCGATCTTTGAACCATCTGTTGTAAAATTGACGAGGGCTTTGCTTCCCGAAAGTGAGGTAACAAAAATGGTCATCGGAGTATTGAAGGAAATCAAGGGCAATGAATACCGTGTGGCGGCCGTACCCGCCACCGTGCATGAGATCGTGCGTCACGGTCACACCGTGTACGTGGAGACCGGCGCCGGCGTAGGCAGCGGGTTCAGCGATGCGCAGTATGAGGCTGCCGGCGCTATCATCGCCGACACCAACACCGTCTGGGAGAAGGCCGACCTGTATTACAAGGTCAAGGAGCTGTTCCCCCAGGAATTCAAGTGGATGAACAAGGACAAGATCCTCTTCACCTACATCCACTCCAACGCTCACCCCGACGAGACGGACACCCTGCTGGGCAGCCACGTCT